>Ga0302136_1000940_pt1 | contig 13622 bp, 13 predicted proteins | sample CBN3_20m_MG_FD_203116 | JGI IMG/M metagenome (GOLD analysis project Ga0302136, IMG submission 203116) | Marine microbial communities from Western Arctic Ocean, Canada - CBN3_20m | ecosystem: Environmental > Aquatic > Marine > Oceanic | place: Canada: Western Arctic Ocean | collected 2017-09-15
TGTTCACGTTGGTCTTCTATCGTGCATTTTTTTAACCTAAGTTCCACGAAGTTCTGTTATTTCTCATCATTTCAACTACAAACATGTCAATATCACCAAACAAAAAGGATTTTCTCTGCTACATTGCGGGTGGTTTCAGTACTCTCATGAACGGTTCCATGTGTTCTGATGAGATTTACACCAGCCAAGACGATGATAATGAGGTGTACATCAAGGACAACATCCTCAGAGGGTCATCATTCTGTGAAGATAGGTTTTGTGAAGCCATGGACACCATAGATGACGGAACTCTCAAGGAACTTTTGACGTACTTTGACTCCCGAGACATGAATATATCCCAAGTCTACATAGAGAGCTGCCTAATCCCGAGTGACCTCCCCGAAGAACTCCAGAAGTTTGCGGAAGCCATTGACTACAAAGAGATACAAACCTTTGCAGACTTCCTAGAAATTAGTTTATTTTAATGATATACTACAGATCCCGACGTCGTGTATGTGTATTGGTCGTATGGACCGACAGCCGGCGCCCCACATTCACTCATTTTAATTATAAACTTCTCGCCACCACGAACAAACTGATTTGGGCATACCCCAGATCCAGTATTTTTTACTATCCTTTTCCACGATCTGAATCTAGTTGCCGGTTTCGCAGACGACGTCCCAAAATCAAGCTCCACACCACCATGACATGGAACCCTGAGTGTGTCATTCCATCCACCATTTTTCTTACAATTAGCCGATACAACCTTTGGCATCCAATTCCCATGGAACGTATGATAAACTGTGTTACCTTGCGAATCTTTCACGACGTACGCATCCTTGATACAATGTTGACCCCCGTCTACACGCTGCGCTTGATAGCTCCTAGGACAATTTTTATTTTCAAGACCAATGAGTTTTCCCGGTTCTGGTAGGAGTACATCTTTTGGTTCAGAGAGACCAACAGTATTGGCTTTTTGCATATCTGCAATAGTTTTCCTCCTCCAAAAAAGACCACCCGACGCCCAACTATTATTCTCTCCGTCTACATCATACTCTTTCACATTACCAGGCTTCTTCATACATTTTGTACGATTACCCCAAGGCTGATTCACACATTCATTGGCGAATTCGGGAACTTCATTACTTCGCGTATACACTCTACATTTATAATCATGGTCTACCTGGAAGTTCGACGTAGTAGACTCTTCTCGCCATACAGAAAATCCAGGGGATGCGTTGTGATGGTCTAGTTGTTTCTGTTCACAATGATTAATTGCCTGAGTATTATCGCTACGAGCCGGTACATTATAATCTACAGATTCCCAACCACTCTCCGTTTCGTCTACAATCATAGGATACCCTTTGACCACGTGTTCGTTCTCACCGGTGAGTAGACTCACATCGTTAATCTTAGGTTTTTGCGGACATACAAACTCACCATCAAAATCCTTCAGGTTGATACACATGTCCTCCGTTTTACAGTGATCGGCACGCTCATCTAGACAAAATTCTTTATTCTCTCGCATTTCTTCATTTTTCTGCATCGTCTCTGCCTCATCTATCACAGACCCCAATCCATCATGGTTTCCATAATTCGACCCTATATGAGACGCGGGTTCGGCTTCTAAAGTTTGTAAGTTCTTACGCAAATCGTCATCAGTGAATGGGTTTGCATACCCCCACCGGTTCCGCACAGATTCCCAAATACCCACACCGTTGGTGGTGTTACCATAATACTTCCTATCCTGAGCCGTACCATCACAAAATGTACTAGACTCGCCTTGTTTACCCCCACAGTAACCAGCACTATTGCAACACTGCGTCCCGGGACACCTCATCCCTTTATGGGTACCCGTTCCCGGTCGACCATCCCAGCCGACGTTCAGGTTATCGTATTTCCTGATGTCCGTGTCCGCCCCTACGCCCCACTTATAAGTCTTGGGGTCGAAACGAAACTCCCCACCGCATCGGTCGTCAGGTGTAAGTGAAAACACCTTCGACAGCGCTTCCTTGCGCGCGAGATCCTTTACACCTGCTTCTTCAATTTTAAATTTCATTTCATATTGCAGAGGTTGGGATGACCACGGACTATTATGTTCTTCGTTTATCCAAGGTGACGTACCTTGACCATTGGAATCTTTTGCGAAATAATCATAATTTTCAGACTGCCACGTCGTCCCCGGGTTTCCCACTGGTGGTCGAGTCGGCCAGTATCCGGTAATGTCTCCAGATAACCCTGTACATAGACTTCTATCTTTACTTATACGTACACCGATGCAGTCATCCATACCCCGACAGTCTTTAATACATGATTCAAGGCTAGCTTTTACACGAAGTGGGCTGTCAACCTGACCGGTGAACCCGTGCTGTGTATTATATTCGAATGCATCTGAACTCGATGTCACATACACACTATCCGTCTTTGTCCATTTTTGGGTATAATTTGCCCCCGATTTAACTGCAAGCGCATCCCGTTTTGCAAGCTGCGTAGCCGTATTGGCCCCTACCACTTGCTCCCTTTCCTGCCGATCTTCACATTTTAGCCGGTCAGCGTTAGTAGGGTACCACTTTGGATCACAATCTGCAAGCTCCTTATTATACTTTATCATCTCCGCATCGTATTCGGGAGTTCCAGTGGCGAATTTTTCCCATGGAAGGCCTCGGTAGGGACGGTTCAGGCGGGTAACGTCGTCGTCGTTCTCAACCTCCATTTTAAGATCACCACCGGCCAACATACACTGCATGCTATAATCGGCACCGGGGAGACCGTCAATATCAGTTTTCTGATCATCCCCAATCGACATACAAGCATATTGTTGTAACTTTGGGGCGATTAGGAATTCCTCACCCACCTCATGCCAAACACATGTCGGTCTCGACGAGTAGTCTGAACACTTAATACCCGTGATGCGGTCGTATTTTCCTCTCCCATACCCTCCATCGGCCACGGTATGTACACGTTGATATTCAGAGCCTTGCGGTGTCGCTGTCCACGAACCCATTGACCTACCATGTTTATCCTCACCGTCGCATATCTCCTTTGTTATGACAGCCATATATATTATATAATATTTTTTTATTACAGCTCTTCCGAGTCAATAAGTTCCATCTATTTTTTCTTATTAAATTTTGGTGAATATTGGTTACCCATCATGAAATGATCTGGTCTGTTCATAATTTCATTTCTAGGTTCAACTACAGATTCCCTCTTAACAGGTGTACGTGTAGGTCGTGTAAAGTTATATACACCCGCGACAAATACAAACGCGATACATATAAAACCATTCATTATATATATATATTCACATTTTATTTATTCTACCCATTAAACTATGGTCTGGCATATTCTTCTACTCGCGATACGATCTCTCAACATGTACCCACTCGACCCAGGCGTTTCAGTAATAGCATGATTAATCATATTAGGGTCGAACATATCACCGTGCGTCTCACATAATAAACATCTTACAGTTGGAACTTCGAATGGGTCGTGTGTGTGCATCTGAACCTCTCGTTTTTTATTACGCTTCGTCTTTTTAACAACTACAGGTGCATCAGGGTCGTGGCGTTCACAATGCGATTTACCGTCTACGCATTTATTGCGACACGGATTTCCTCGAATGTTAGTACCCCCACATAACTGTTTTTTCGCACGGGGGGGGTTTTTCAGCTTAGACGCCTTCAAGGGTTTCGAGTGGACCTTACACGTTTTCATTTCACCCGTACAAAACTTTCGACACTGCGTACCCTTCGCAGTAATACACGGACATCGCACGCGTTCCGCGATAACTTTTTTTGGTTTTTTATATACACTCAACTCTTCGCGGAGTGTTTGGTTTTCATTCCGGAGTTTATTTACTTCCTGTCGAAGAATATCCAGCTCAGTCAGAACCTCGAGTGTATCAACTTCGGTGTTCCGTGTAATCGTCATGTTACTTAATTTACAAAAAAGAATAGCGTAACTTAAGCTCAATTTTTTTATCGAAACACTATAAGATGACATCGTTACAAGATATACCCAAAAAAGTTCAATATATAATTGTCGATTCAGAATATGTCACCGGAAGTAATAATACATTCTCTTTAGATCTTACACTCAAATCAAATACACACGTCGAAGATAGTAGTCGCGTTCTCGGTGTAAAACTGGTTGATTTTTATATTACACAGGTAGGTGACGCAACTCCAGTATCCGAAGGAAATCCAAGTGAAATAGCCAAATATGTGGATATCGTGTGTCCAGATATTCCTCAACGTGCACAGATGCTCGATGAACGACACGGTCAGGTTTTTGCTAGGATTCCATTAGAGAGACACTACAGTCACGGATCTCATACAGTAGTTCGTGACAAACAATGGAAATCGTTTCACCGAAAAACAAATTATTTTAACCCAATCTCAATCAAGAAACTTAATTTTAACATATACGAACATCAGGATGACGGGGGGTATCATACACTCCAACCAGATTCTAAATGGTACATGGTTTTAGAAATAACATCCGTCGATATCAAGGAGAAACCAGTAAATAGGGAAGCTCAAATACTGGAAGCACTTTACGCTCTCATAGGGAAAATAGATCTCCTACATCAAAGTGTTACGCGATTACCAAATAAAGAAGAAGCTGAAGTTTTATTAACACAAGCAAAACGAAAAAAGTTTTCATTCAATTATGTTCTAATTGCATTTTTTGGATTACTCGCGGGGTATGTTTACTATATAAATAAAGTTCGGGCGAGTATACTTCCCATCCCAATTTAAATTTAAATATATACCAGTATGAAAAATTCAACCCCTCTATGAGCGGCGATCTCACTCCAAGTACGTTTACCCTTTCGCCGAGTATAGAAGTATTGTAACGCATTCAATTAAACTCTCATTATTATATTTTAAAATCTACGAGTATAATAATATGGGTGAGTCGACCGTGGTTGTATTTTTCACTTTAGTGATCGGTACGTTAATAGCGTTCTTTTATTTAGAAAAACAAAATCAAATCAAGGCAGATGAAATAATTAATAGGTATCGTAATACTAAACCAGAACCTACACCGGATATTCCAACCGACCTTACTCCTATACCCGTTCAGGTAGATATTGCACCGTCGACAGGTGGAATGATGGCTACCAGACCAGATACATCTACACCCACACCTATCCAAATAGAGATCGGACCATCAGTAGGCGTGATGGAGTCTATCAGACCAGAGACATCTACACCCACACCGAGTGCGTCTGTACCATCTAATGTTGATACTACAACCCTCGACCTATTCACCTATTTCGACGGTGACGGTGACGGTGAGGTGAACTCATCCGAGTTTCTCGCGAGTATAGTGATTGCGGGTTCAGAATTGTCCAATGAACAACTTCAATTAACGTACGATACATTCGACGAAAATGGTGACGGAATGTTAAACTTTGCCGAATTTGGTACAATTTTAGCTCCACCTCCGAGCGTGTTTGAAGGGTTACCCGACACGTTTGCCCCCGCCCCGAACGTGTTTGAAGCGTTACCCGACACGTTTGCCCCCGCCCCGAGTGCTACGAGTTCTTCATTAAATGAATTATGCGATCAATACCCGTGGAATGATTTGTGTAAATATCGTCCGGGGTGGACAGGAATTAGACCCACTATAGAAGAAGCGAACGTTGAACCAGAAACAGATCCGGTTACTACGAATACACAAAATGATATCAATAACGACTTGTGTACTAAATTTCCATGGAATGATTTGTGTAGAGATCGTCCGGGGTGGACAGGAATTAAACCGGTAGATGAAACAAATATAACCGACACAAACACACAATTCGATGCGGTATGTGATATTCAGCCGTGGCAATCATTTTGCAGTTATCGATCAGGTTGGACAGGTATTAAACCACCCGAAGCGTTGGGTGACGATGCCATGTCTGCAGGTAAATACAACGATGCAGTTGATTTCTTCACAAATGCGATAGAAACCAGTGAACCCAGCATGACATATATACTTTATGGTAAAAGGGCATCTGCATACATAAATCTCGAAGATTTCCAATCTGCACTAACTGACGCGAATACTATCGACCCGAATATAAGTGGTGAAAACGCCACAGCCGCGAGGCTTATAAGGTTTGAAAGAAGTGGTGTGGCATTATACGGGTTGGATCGATTCACAGAGGCTAAGGATATGTATCAGGCTGGAATCGATGCTGGATACACTTCAGGTGGTTTGGTATTGGGGTTAAGAACCGCTACGAGAGCTGAAGAGGATGCGAGACTATTTACAATAAATTCACAAACCCCTTCTCCGAGTACGGTGGAATCATCCGTAGATACGTCTACCCCTTCTCCGAGTACATTCGCGCCTTCTCCGAGTACATTCGCACCTTCTCCGAGTACATTCGCGCCTTCTCCGAGTACACCTGTAGTCAATACTCGCTCAACAGTATTGGATAGTCTATGTGCGACACCGGTAGGGCTCACATTGGAAAAGTGTAGCGAGTACCCGGGCAGTACATGGGAAATAGAAACTACAAGTCCTGACACGGATCAGGGTGGTTCACAGATGTCGGAAGCACAAAAACAAATACTTGACCAGATATGCGATACATCACCTTTATCCGATACGTGCAAAAATCACGACCCCGCGAGGTATCAACTTGCACTGGAGGCTAATTTACCCCCTGATACAGAGAACGATATCGTCGTTACTACACCTGCTGGTAGTTTCGATTTTCTTGCTGACACGTGTAATACGTTCCCATGGTTAGACGCTTGCAAAAAACGCGATCCCGAGAAGTGGCAGAGAGCAGTTGATGCACGGGAAGCTGAGGCTGAAGTGACTCGGCTTACACGGTTGTGTACGGACACTCCATGGGATCCTCAATGCGAAGGGCGTGAAGGATATGAAGATGCTGTAGAGGAGAAGGCTCTCGACGCGTTCTGTGAAACATCTTTAGCGAATCTACGGTGTTCGGAGTATGATGGACATCAGGATGCTGTAGAGGAGAAGAATGCTCTCGACACGTTCTGCGAAGACAAATTTATAGATCCAAAGTGTGAAGGACAACCAGGGTACGAGGATACCATGGTAGCTTTACTTCCATCAGTAGCACCGACAAGTTATACTTCTTCGACAGAGGACTTCGATGGAATGCCCTATTACGATCGACAGAATATAGCGTGCGAAGATGACGCGAGTATAAATACATTTAGGACTAGGCCAGGAGCTGGAAGCGTATCCGGGAAGCGGCTCTTAAAAATCGATTACAAATGCAAACCAAAACAGGGTACGCTATGGAAAAAGAACGAGACTGTAAAAACAGCCAAGCAATCCGATCAGCCGTCGATTGATGAAAATAACCTTTATGCATCAGTGGGTATGGATGTTGATTGTGAAGAAAAACCTATATCAAGTTTTACGTGGACACGGCGCCGAAAAGACCCATCCGGAAAAACCGGCAATGTGTTAGACATGGATTATACATGCGTAGATACCAACAGTCCAAATATAAAGCCAGAATGTAGGACGATAACGGAATCGTCAGGAACGCATGTTTGGGCAGGGGTATTTTTGAAAGCCAGTTGCGACGATGATGAAGTACTCACACGGTTCAAAAATTATAACCCCGGGAGGGGGACTACCACATCCACGGGTCAAGTCACGGAGTACACGTGTTGTAAATATCCAGATCTTCCCGAATCTAGAAAAGCACTTCGTAAGTTATGTTCAGAAAACTTATGGGATCCATCGTGTTCGGAGTATGACGGACATCAGGAAGCTGTAGAACTTAACGAGTTCTGTGAAACAAATTTAGCAGATCCAAAGTGTTTAGGGTATGCGGGACATGAAAAGGCGAAACTCGACGCGTTCTGTACAGGAGAAAATTTAGCAGATCCAAAGTGTTCGGAGTATGATGGACATCTCGACGCGTTCTGTGAAACATCTTTAGCGAATCCAGATTGTTCGGAGTATGATGGACATCTCGACGCGATACTCGTCGCGGAAAAGGCGAAGCTCGACGCGTTCTGTATAGGAGAAAATTTAGCAGATTCACATTGTTCGGAATATGATGGACATCTCGACGCGTTCTGTATAGGAGAAAATTTAGCAGATTCACAGTGTTCGGAGTATGATGGACATAAACAAGCGATACTCGTCGCGGAAAAGGCGAAGCTCGACGCGGAAAAGGCGAAGCTCGACGCGTTCTGTATAGGAGAAAATTTAGCATATCCAAAGTGTGAAGGACAACCAGGACACGAAAAGGCGAAACTCGACGCGTTCTGTACAGGAGAAAATTTAGCAGATCCAAAGTGTGAAGGACAATTAGAAAAGTTATGTGAAACAAATTTAGCAGATCCAAATTGTTCAGGGTATGATAATCATGATATTGCTGTATCTATCACTAATGAATTAGATGATGAGATTTTGACTAAACTGTGTGAGAATCAATTGATTCCGCGTGATGAAGCTGGCGCGGTGAGTTCAAAGAATGGAGTTGTCGCTATCAATTCTGGAGTGGAGTATGTGTGGAAATGGAACGCTGACAAGGCATGTCGTCAAACATCTAGTGAGCTTGGGTTGGAGGGGCGTAGATGTGGTTGGAGTTTCGGTGGCACAAAATGTCCCGGTAATGGTTGTTGTAGTGGTTCGAACTGGTGTGCCTCGACAACCGGAACTGCAAAGTGGGATTCTTGGTGTACTAACCGGACTAGTGACGGATATATGGGACAAAATAGAGGCCGATTCGACGGAACTGCCTCAAAGGATGAAGCAGATAAGATAGCGAGGCGTCCGAGTACCTTTGCATCTGATGTCATGACACGACTCGCTGCCAGGGGGGTGTTATGCCAAAACAATTTAGCAGATCCAAAGTGTTTAGGGTATGAGGGACATCTCGACGCGTTCTGTATAGGAGAAAATTTAGCAGATCCAAAGTGTTCGGAATATACTGGACATGAAAAGGCGAAGCTCGACGCGTTCTGTATAGGAGAAAATTTAGCAGATCCAAAGTGTTCGGGGTATGATGGACATGAACAGGCGAAGCTCAACGCGTTCTGTATAGGAGAAAATTTAGCAGATTCACAGTGTTCGGAATATGATGGACATGAAAAGGCGAAGCTCAACGCGTTCTGTATAGGAGAAAATTTAGCAGATCCAAAGTGTTCGGAGTATGATGGACATCTCAACGCGTTCTGTGAAACAAATTTAGCAGATTCACAGTGTTCGGAATATGATGGACACCTCGACGCGTTCTGTATAGGAGAAAATTTAACAGATTCACAGTGTGAAGGACAATTAGGAGAGTTCTGTAAAACAAATTTAGCAGATCCAAATTGTTCAGCCTTCTTGATCGACGCGACTGCTACATATATAAAGGCTGGGACTAAATCGCATTGGAGTATCACTAATTCTAGTGGCCCACGCGTAGGTCGTCAAATTGATAGTGTCATTTTCATTACTAATGCCGCTGGCACCAGGACAATGGAAGCTACTGATTATTATTATCCTTGGCCAGGCCACTCGAGCGGGTGGTCGGGGGCAGCTACGTTTAACGTCCGACAAGTTCCTGACACAAACACAACCTTTTTTTGGCAAGTAGTCGGGATGAGATTGTCATAAATCGTACGAGCATGAAGACCGTTGAATGGGTATTTCTGCCCCCATGGTCCTGTGCGCCCTAGCAAAATGTTGATACCATCGATGACATCGGTGAACGTTTGATTCTGTGGCATACAACTCAGCTCAATCGAAAGGGGTGAGTCTGACCCCCGACCCGCAACTGGATGATTTATACATAAAGATAGAGATCGTGTACATAGTAACATGATCAGTACGAGAATCCTTCCCGTATATACACACACTGTAGCCTGTTCGCATAAGCGTAAGAATGTGCGTGTATATTCGAGTGATAAAAAGAATGTCGATCAATTGATCAAACAAAATAAACGTATACGGGCATCTATCCATAAACGACGCACTAGGTCTGCATGGAAAGATAACAGTCGTCGGATCATTCTCGAAGAACTTATTTCGTTTCTAGACCTATTAGACGATGTTGTAGATATTCTAGATGCAGATGAATTTGAAGCGTATGATTTTAATTGCGGTGAAGTACCTGACGATAACACTCCTCCCAGTATTGACGAAGTGTGATCGCATTACAGGTTGAAGAGACGACGTTCCTCTCCACGCTTTACAAGAAAAACGTGGTCGTACATGTGTAGAAGTATAACAGCGAGTGCGAATGTTGAAACCGCAGCGATGTTTGTTTTCCGCATGGAATACGCGTGGGCAATAACCACACTGATCATTGCAACCTGGATAATAGTTAAACCTTTCATTATAGTATATACATGTTTTAATTTAATACCTCCTTCTTAATTTATAATACGTAAAAAGTATAAGGAAAAGTGCCAACACACCCACACTTATTCCTATACCGATATTCATATTCTTCGTGTCCGATGCTTCCTCTCTTTCCTCTTCAGCCCCCTCATACCTCACAACTTCTTCTTCGGGAGTTGGCATCGGTGTTGTTTCGGGTGACGGACCGACGTCCATGGTGGGTTTTATCACGGGCTCACCCACGTACCCTGGAACCCTTCGCGTGGGATCGGTGGAAATAACAGCAGCCGCCAGTTTCAACTCGTCGAATTCTCGGTCGGGTGGCGATGGCATCGGTGTTGTGTAAAACCGCCCGTCTAATTCATACTCCGGATCCGGGCGGATGAGACTTATATAATCTATACCATTATCTTTATCCATTTGTAAATTCTCACTAATCCACGAATACATGGTCGAACTACCACTACGTCCACCTATACCAACAAATTCAGGTGGAAACGCTTTTATATCCGCCGTTTCGACCCTCGGTCTTTCTCCCCAATGCTCGGGGAACCCGTCGGTGAACGGCAGCATGTTACCGATCACCCTTTTCTCTTCAGCCCCATCGGACCTCACAGGGACAATGTCGTCGCGTGAAGCCGATGTGGAAGTGCTCAGTGGAGGCCCATTCCACATCCCGGGAGAGAGCACATCCCCGGTTGATTTTATCTCAATCGAACCGAGCGCCAGAGCCTCATCAACTGAATTCCCCCCAACCAAGCTCTCCGTAACCTGTGCTAATATATCAGCTTGTTCGTCTTCAGAAAAATCACTGAAAAGTCTATCTTGACCGCCCTCTAGCTGGTTACGTATCCTGTTTTGACCCAGGTCCGAAGGTTGTGCCAAACCACCTGATGGAAGGTCTCGCGGAGGATTGCCCAAAGTCACGTTTTGACCAGGTTTCGCAGGTAGTGTTGACTCAGGTCTTAATGGAAGGCTTCCCAGTCTCTCCTCCTCCTCGGAAACCAACCCCACCTCCTCTGCTTTTTTCTTTTTCTTTTTCGAGGTGGTGGGCGCGAGCGTGGCCTCCCCGTCATCTTCCGTATTCCACGGTTTATCTCTATGGTTATTGATAATGTAGTCGTACTTGTCAATGGTCGTGCCAGTATTTTGGTCGAAAAGAGGAGTCCCCCCAGTATACATCGTACCAATGGGGTTACCCGCAATGTCGAGATTGTTTCGTTCAATCCACGCGTCAATCTTTTTGTGATCATCTTCCGTATTCCACGGTTTATCTCTATGGTTATTGATAATGTAGTCGTACTTGTCAATGGTCGTGCCAGTATTTTGGTCGAAAAGAGGAGTCCCCCCAGTATACATCGTACCAATGGGGTTACCCGCAATGTCGAGATTGTTTCGTTCAATCCACGCGTCAATCTTTTTGTGATCATCCCCTGTGTCAGACACATCACCTTCTAGGTATTCGAGTTTACGAAACGCACCACTAAGCATTAACCCAATGTAAATCCCACCGAGTATAATAATAATGACAGTTCGATTGATCTTCATATATAGTACATATACTTTTTAATTTTACGAGTTAACTATATTGAGTATATTTAACTGGTAGGATATTTACAATTATACTTATTTAATATTTACACGCCGGGGAGAGATTTCTTCTTAGGTGCAGCCTTCTTAGGGGCAGCCGTAGGGGAAGACTTAGGGGCACTTTCCGATGAGGGGGTAGCCTTGGGGGCACTTTCCGACGAAGGAATGGCATTCGCGCCTGGGGGTCCAGCAGGGCCAGCGGGTCCAACGGGTCCAGCGGGTCCAGCGGGTCCAGTGGGTCCAGCACCACCGCCGCCGCCACCACCCAACTCACATTGATCTAACAGTTTACCGAGTAAAGTGTAAAGTTTAGTCTTGTCAAGACGGACACGTTGGATCTCATCTTCGATTTCTTGGCGAAGCGAACTCATAGTAATATATATAAAGGAAATATTATCTTTAAACTAAATGATACTCATCGGTCCATCTCTTAAATCTGGAATAGGACAACACGCAAATAAATATACAAAATTATTTACACCACATGCTGCATATTATCAAATCGGAACAACTTTACCTGAAGAAAAAGATGGTCTCATTTTTGTTCTACCAATTGCACAACACATGAAGTATGTCGAATATGCCAGGACTCGTATCAAAAATCTATCATGCATGACCGTGTGTGAAACTGAAACTGTGCATGAAGACTATCAAATGATCATGGATGCATTCAAAACTATACTGGTACCCAGTGCATTCTGTAAGCGTGTACTGTCGAAACAATTTCCCGATAACATTTTCAGGATTGTACACGCACATATACCGACACCTAGACCTAGACCATACACGTTCTATTTCATTGGCAATGTCGCAGATCAGCGTAAAAACTTTAAAAATATCCTCGAAGCGTTCGTGCGTTTAAACGAACCGAATACACGTCTCTTGGTAAAAGCAACGTGTAATAAAGATATCGATATACAGTTTCCACATGTAGAAGTAATAAATGGGTTGATTTCTGATGACAAGATGGATGAGATACACTGGAGAGGTGATTGTTATGTGAGCTTCTCTAGTTCTGAAGGTGTGGGAATGGGGGCTGTAGAAGCGGCAATGCGGGACAAACCAGTCATTATTACGAATTATGGGGGTGCACCCGAATATATTAAAACACCTTACACGATTGATTGTGATCTTCAAGAGTTAAGTCAAGACGATTTCCTATTCAAAAAAGGTATGAAATGGGGAAACCCGAACTTCGATCAACTCTTAGAGTTCATGAAACACGTGTATGAAAATGATATTCGTATGATGGATCACTCATTCACTCGCGAACTTATAAGTAAAGAAAGTATATTACAGGAATTCGCTCTCCACGTATCCAGCGATGAATACAACGAGACCGGTGAGGATAGCACCGGAAGTAAGTGATCCCTTTTGAGCGATGAGCATCATATTAACATCATCAATAAATGTCACACCTGTAGGCTTTTTTATGATTTCAGGAATCATCTTAGCGACGAGCAGATAAACAATCATCGAAATAATGACAGGCTTCAATGTATCCTGGTCTAGCATTTATAGTATATCAATAAAATAATATTACACGTTTAATTTTGGTTTTATACCTAACACACCCTCTGATTTAGTTAAACTATGCTTTTTACAGAAACACCCATTCACAGATTTAAACGTACACCGATTACCTTTCAGTGTAAGCGCCTGACATGTTTTGTTTACGTGTTTACTTTCCCTCAATTGTACAGGAACTTCGTCAAGAATTA
>Ga0302136_1000970_pt1 | contig 13367 bp, 13 predicted proteins | sample CBN3_20m_MG_FD_203116 | JGI IMG/M metagenome (GOLD analysis project Ga0302136, IMG submission 203116) | Marine microbial communities from Western Arctic Ocean, Canada - CBN3_20m | ecosystem: Environmental > Aquatic > Marine > Oceanic | place: Canada: Western Arctic Ocean | collected 2017-09-15
TCGTAGGAGAATTAGAATCTGGAATAAAGTTCTTCAACGTAACTTTACCAGCAGTTGCTTCAACTAAACCGCAATCGGCAATCACTGTTACATTTTCGCCTGCAACAATTTTATATGCAATGATTTGTCTGTTAGTGCTGTTAGTTATTGGTATATCACCAAAGTAAACAGTCTCAGTATTATATAACCATGGTGTAGAACTTATCGTATTGACTGTAGATCCAGTACTATAAAATGGAGAAGTAAAACTCATTGAAAAGTTATTAGCCGCAGTAGAAGACGGAGTAACATTCATAAACATATATGGTCTAACTGAACTGTTTTGAATAGAAGGATCTGCGTTATCAATAGCTTTTAATAGTTGTGAGTGCCTAAACACACCATCAAATTTATTCAATTCGTTAAAGTTATAATCCGAAATAGTATCTCTAACAACAGCTTGTAATTCAACTGAACTTCTATCAGTTAAGTTTGGATTATATTTAAAGAACACATCAAGTTCTATGTAAGTATAATTTGGATCAACAATTTGTGGCGTTATAGAAACTACGTTTTTGCCTTTTAATATAGTACCAATAATTTGAGATTTTTCTCCTTCAGTCAGAGAATCTCCAACCAAAGGTTTAATAGCAATATAAACTTTACCATAATCTGGTGGATCATTATCTTCACCACCCCAAGCGGATATAGAATTAATATTTGTAAATGATTTTTGAATAATAGCTCTATAATCATCTGAAGTTACTGCTCTATTTTGAGAAGTAAAAGTAAGAGGAGCATTGAATCGAATAGACTCAGTGGTCTCTTTGCCGGTACCACCAGAAGAAGCAGTGACAGTAGTTACAGTTTTATTAGCAAAGCCGCCAATATTATCAACTATAGTAAATGCATTAGCTCCATTAGACTCACCACCTTTAGTATATACATAATCTAAAGTTACGATATTATTATTAGTTGGTTTTTTGCCAGTAACGCCATCGCCAAAATATATTTCAAAATATTCTGCAGAATTTTCTTGCAAGTAATATACTTTTGAAGCTGAGGTAACATTAATCAAAGATTCAAATTTAGTATAATTGTCATAAGATGTCGATTGATCGTTTGCTTGAATTAAAACTCTAAGCGTAGAAGTATCAGCATCAGGATCCGAAATTTGGAATTTTTGATTTTCAATATCATTATCAACTCTGTACAAAAGAGTCTTTCTAGTTCCTTCAACAATATTAACATTGTTAAAAGTAAAGGTTGTTCCACCGGAGTCAATCAATGCTGATTGCTCTTCCAACACTACATACCTGTATTCTGATCCATCAACGTTAGTAGTTAATTTTGTACCACGTGGCAAAGATAAAGATCCAGGAATAGTTCCTTGAGCACCTGTAATATCAACAACAATATTAACAACAGCTCGAGGAGCTAGTACCGACCTTGGTGTATATCCTAAGAGCTTAGCCCTTGTGACTACGTTACCACGAATTTGAGCAGAATCTAAGAAAGCTTCATTCAACGCAAAGTGAGCAGTCATAGCATTATAATGTGTATTATAAGCCAAGACGTCAAGTAGTGTTGATAATCCAGATCCTTCAAAATTATGATCGTTAAAATCAGACTGAGTCTTTAGATAGTTCTTAAGATTCTTTTTGATTTGATCGAAATCGAGTTCCGTTACATTTAAATTTGTTGCCATAGGGTTACCTTATTCGTCTCAATACGATTTCCACTTTATCTTCTGTATCGTATTCTTTTATTCTAAATTTTACTATTATATTATATGCGTTTGAATCAGCCTGATCATCAACTTTAATATAGATTAATTCAACTCTAGGTTCGTGATCTGATATTGTTCTAGCGATATTATCTCTTATAGCAATCCTGGTGATAGAATCTGCGGGCTCAAATAATAGTGCTCTCATATTAGCGCCAATGCCCATGTTAAATGGCCTTTCATAGAAGTTTGTTAGTAACAAATTTTTAATTGAATTGCGAAGAGCAGCATCATCTCGTAATGGCATGATGTCTTTTCTAATTGGGTGCAAGGTTAAAGATAAGTCTAAATCAGACCATTGCTTAGACCTAGAAACTCTAGAAGAGTTTACGCCTGGTGATACTCTTTTATCTGCTTGTATATATGTAGACATATAACTATTTATACCTCTTGAGCTGCAAGTTTAGCTTTTCTTCTAGCTAAAGCTTCAGTCGCTGCTTCTTTAAAACTTCCAGCTGCATCGAACTTTGGAGAATTAGCAGCTTTTACTAGGTCATATGTTTCTTTAAATATTTGTCCTTCTTTTTTAAAGTCCCATGACGATGGATATGTATTTAACAATTTTTGTTGTTTCATTCTATAATCTGCCGCTGTCATAGTGCCAAGCTTTCTAATCTCAGTATCGTGATCAGCTCCTACAACATCAGCTAACTCTAAATATAATTCTCCTTTAGTCAAAGTATAGTAACGAGTATTTTTCTTTTTGGCTCCAAACCCTTTAAAGATTCCACCAGCCTTTGAAGAAGATGCAATATACTTTACAGAATTAGAAAACGCTGTATTCATCAACTTTTGGTTTACTTCATATTGATCTTGTTCTATTACTGGAGTAGCAACAGGAGCAACAGGAGGTTCTTCAGGAACTTTAGGTTCTGATGGTTCTTCTTTAACTGTGCCATCAGGTTTTACTTCAACGTTAGGAATTTTAGCGCAAACGTCAGCTTTAGCAGTATCTAATGCAGATGTAAGCGCATCAGGCCCGATGCCCAAATCGGCTATCAATGAATCAAGCGAAGGAACTGATGCTCCAAACTTTTCTTTCAATTCAGCTATCTTACCTGAGATATCAATAGGGTTACTCAAACCTAACAGCTCATTAACTTTAGTTTGAAGACTTTCAACGGCTGGAATAGTAGGTTTAAACGAAGTCAGATCAGCTTTCATAGCAGTTAATTTAGATTGCATAGCCCCAAGCTGATCTTTACCTCCAGCTAAGAGACCATCTAATTCTGCTTGCTTAGCCTTTAAATCATCTAAGGCTTGATTATTACCACAACTCATTTATATCTCCTATGTTCCACTAATTGGTGCAGTTGTTGCTTGTGTTGCTGGATTTGGACTTGCTGATCCGCCAGTACCTGGAACTTCTGTATGCGTATGAGTATGTAATGTAACGGTATTAGATGTAATATTGCCAGCCGGTAGATCAATACTTCCTGTAGGTGAATCCAATGTCATAGAAGTAAGAGCGTCAATATCCATTGTATTAGCTGATGTTGTTTGACTACCGATAATACCAATAATCTGATTTGTATTAACGCTTAACGTATAATCTTTAAGAGAGGTATGACTAAATGTACCAGCGTTCATAACACTAATATTATTCAAAACAGTCGTTCCCATATTATTTGTTATAGCAGAAGTAAAGTCATTACCAACAGTTAACAGTTTATCGTTTATCGTATTAGTAGTAGAGTTATTCATAACACTTAGGTTATCATCAACACCAATATTAGTAGATCTACTTCTGATAACTTCTGTTTCAATATTACCACCAATCTTCTGTTGTAAAGAACCTTTGATATTCATTGTCATATCTTTCTCTACTTGAAGATGATAGTTACCATAGACCATCTGTCTTAAATCACCATCAACTGTCATACTACAATTGCCTTTGATATGGATATTCTTATTACTAAATACTACTTCATAATCATCACCAACAATTTTTACGCTGCGTGTACCATCGTTATAGATTTCTTCGTAAGATCCAGCAGTATGCGATCGTTGTGTACGTTCAAATCCTGGTGTGTCATCGATTTCTGTTATATGCCCGGACTCTGATTGATTAACTTTATTGTACGGATAATCAGGAACATGGCCATTCAATGGAGGGAGTTCAGCCCAAGGAGTTTCTGCATAATATGCATCAGATTTATCGACAGATACAGAAGGAATTTTAGGTGGAACTGCTACTTGAATAGGAGAAATTGCTGTGCTTGGAAGTCTCTTATCTAAAGCATCGCTTACTTCATACTTACTTTGTCGAGCCGCGAAGTTTACATCTGATTCTGTTTCATATTCTGATAACGGATAATCCTCTCCAGTGAAACCTAAACTCTTTGATCGAGGAGAATTCTTAGATGCAATAGAGCCCATGATAATTGGATCTTGCGCTGAAGCCCCATCTCTAAAAAACCCTACAACCCATGAACCTTCCATCAAACCATGTGGGGTATCACCTATACCAGATGTGCCAGATGAAGTTGTGGGTAACATGACAGTAGCCCACGGTAGATCATCAACACTAATAGATCCTGTATCTTCTGTATGAAATCCAAAGCATCTAACTTTTACTCTATTCATTTCTTCAGGATCAAATCGATCTTCTACTACTCCGGTGAACCAAGTAAAACCACCACCCATAAATTGATCAATATTATTCATTTTCCTTCCGCCTTATAAATATCATCTAAATCACATATAAAAGAATCTTTCTTTATTTGACAAGACATGATATATTCATTTCCAAATTTATGAGCTATAGATGTAACAATATAGTACCCTGATACTAATTTATCTTTAGCTGTTTTTTGAGCCTCAATCCTAGTCACGTCTAATTCAATTTTATCTCCAACGCTAAGTTCAAAATCTCCAGCAATATCAATTGTGACAGTCATAGTATCTAAATTGCTGATATACGCTCCGGCTTTTAGCATCGCTGGATTTGAAGGAGTGTGATAATTTGAAAACCCTTCAAAAGATTTGCTATTAAGAGATACAAAGTAGCTTTTTGAATTGGAATATTCTTCTATATTTCTATCATCAAATTTTACTGATTTACTAAATGGGTTATTTTTATTTAACTTTTGATTGCCATTATAGTTATATGTTGGTGTACTATATTGCTTATTAGCTATATCAATAGTGTGCAACGTCGAAGCATATGCTCCTTCTGAAGATTGAATATATTTAGACATTCCATAATCAGAGGATAGCTTTCTTATCTTTACTCTATCAACTTCATATTTGCTATCACTTCCAGGAACTTCTTTAGTAAATGGTCTATGGAAATATTTATCATGAGAATCTTTTTGTATCATGTTTTCGTATGAATCAAAAACAACACCTGACTTTAAAGTTTCATAAAAATAAAATGGAGTTGAATTATCGAATGCATTTTTAGTTAACCATGCGATTGCATACAAAGGTCTAAACTTAGGGATTATACCTTTGATACTATCAGTAGTATCTGTATTAATAGTTAATTCTTTTTCAAGAATACCTAAGTCGTCAATGCAAATTTGTTTTACAACAGGTCCAATAGCTCCCTCAAAAGATCTACATACTGTTTTTAATTGATTCATATATGCATGCTTTGATACACATCGTAAAGCGTATGTTGATTGTCCAGGCGCCGATTTAGAAAAAGAATGAATCTCAGCAATGTATATTTCTTTTCTATAATGCTGGGTATTACCATCTAGGGATTTGCGACTAAACGCTATATCTATCTTTTCATTACCTGAAATTTTTAAAAGTTCTAAGGTATTAGAACCATCCAAAACATATAGTTCATATTCTAAGGATGAACGATATAAACTTTCAGTTATATCTATTTTTTTAATAATATCTCTAATATCAAATTTAGTGCCAGCGTTAGTTGTTATTTGACACTTGTCAAGATAGAAAGCACTAGGCAATATTGATTTACCATTTTCTACGAAATCAGTCATTATTTAATAATCTCTGGTATTCATCTACAAACGCTCCAATATATCTCGGATCAATGATTTTAATACTAGAACGAGCTTCATTAGCTTCAAATAAGTAGCTGCGATTTGTTTGAAATTCTAGGATATTAGAAACAGTGCCACCTGGAATAAAGTTTGCATTGGTTTCTTGTCTTCTATCTCCATCTCCAATCAAGTAATATGAGTGAGGAGCATCAATATAGTTATAGACGTCATAGGTGTTAACATTATCTTGATCGGTAGAACCATTAACATTTTCAGTAGCTGTCGATGGTCTACCATATCCACCGGAAGATCCGATGAATGCACCACTTACATCTTGAAGTACAAGCTGATTCATATCAGTATTCTTTTTAACTAATGTTCCTGTTGCTCCAGAAGTAGTACCAGTTATAGTTTCGCCTAATGTAAATCTACCAGCAATTGAATTTGGAGATAATCCAAAAGCAACCCCAGCATCTCCAGAATCTCCAGGACTTGGCTTAGTAGTAATAACCACACCTTCATATTCTTCTGCCATATAATCATGTAATTTTTCTTGACTCATTGGCCATGCTGCTAAGCCATCATGTAGGAAATCGTTTATAATAAAGAATGTCCAATAATATTCGGTAGTACCATATAATCTATACGATACTAAGTCAGGTCTTTCGCCGTTCTTTACTTGATAAAACGTATAGGTATTTAATTCATCAGCAAACGCTTTCAATGGCCGCACATGTCTATAAATGTTTACTACGTTTTGAAATATACCGTTACGATCAAAGTCATATGGTATATTTGGAAATTGCTTAAAGAAGCTCATCTTATCCTCCTGCCGATGGTGAAGTTGCTGATGAATCTTTACTATCGGAATCGCTAATATACATTAGGCCATTATCAGGATATAAATCATCTCTTGTTATAGCTCGTACTTCTTGGAATGTTAATGCTACATCTATTTCTACAGGAGCTGCGCCATCACTGTTTTTGTGAAACGAATTTCCGGTAGAGTTATATGTTGCAGTCATATTAATAAGATATGTGTCAATTATGCGTGGCATATATTTATTAACAGATTCTCCATTCATGAATTTTACTTTCCATGTTGGTGGATATTCTAAAGACCCAGCTCCAAGATCCTTAGGATACAGATATTTTCTAAATATATTTTCAATGTCTCTAGCTGTAACTGATTCAGCAGCCGATTCCGGAACTAGCTTAAACGCAAATGCGAATGATCTAAGTACTGTACCATCAAAAGTCATTGTAGTATATGGGTTAACTATTACTCCGCTTTCCAGCTCAGCAATTTGGCCTGATGCGCCAGTGATTCCACCTAATCCTTTTGCTGCTTTGGTAACTTGCCCTATAACATCAGATCCAGTAATTTCGTCAGTTCCTGAAGCAGCCTTGGCAGCACCAGCAAGACCTAGGTTAGTAGATCCATAAGATGCTCCGTCTGCAGAAGCTACTCCCTGTGGCATAAACAAATGAATTGATTTAAAGTCAGGAGCTCCTTTCCTAGCCATGGTAAACTGAACGTGCGGGAATCCTTTGTCAATTTTAGATCGCAATGAATCTGGAAATGTTAAGACCTGCTTATCTGGTTTCTTTTCGCTTTGTACCGCCATATCTTTATCCTATATAAATAACTATACAATTTTACTATTATAGAACTATTTATATGGCTTACAAAGGTAGATACACAGTAAAGAACAAAGAAAAATACGCGGGAGATCCTACTAAAATAGTCTATAGATCACTATGGGAAAGGAACGCTTTTAGGTGGGCTGAATCTAATCCTAATATTATAAAATGGAATTCAGAAGAAGTAGTCATTCCATATAAATGTAAGACTGATAATAAAATGCATAAGTACTATATGGATATGTTAATCCAATGGAAAGACGGTGAAGTTTTATTAGTTGAAATTAAACCAGCTAAACAAACAAAGCCACCTAAGAAACCTTCTAGGAAGACTAAGAAATATATTAATGAGGTAACCACTTATATTAAAAACACATCTAAGTGGTCTGCCGCTCAACAATACGCCAGCCATAAAGGTTGGAAATTTGAAATATGGACTGAAGATACTTTAAAAAATAAAGGTATCAAAGTACTGAAAGGATGATATAAATAGTTATATGAGTTTATTCGATACACTACAAGCACAAGCATTTAGAGCTGGCGTTATGGCGAATACCAAATCTTCACAGAGATGGTTTCAAACTAAAGTCAAAGCTTTGAGCGCTCCAAGCAGAACAGCTCTGCTAAAAGACGAAGCTTTAAAGAAAACGGCCAATCCTAGAGTCGGCGATATGATGATGTATTCATATGACCCAAAGCACAAAGCTACTTTACCATACTACGATAGGTTTCCACTTACTATTATGGTTCAACCAGCAAAGGGTGGGTTCCATGGTTTGAATCTACATTATCTATCTCCCGGAGTTAGAGCTAGATTCTTAGATGAGCTAATGGCTTTATCTCCTAGTAAGATGACTGACACAAGCCGATTAGCAAAGTTAAGGTATGACCTATTAACTGGAGCTCAGAAGTACAAAGAATTTAAACCATGCTTTAAGCATTATCTGATGTCACAAGTTAAATCTCAAATGGTTAGGGTTCCAATGACTGAGTGGGAGATCGCTATCTTCTTGCCAGTAGAACAATTTGTGAATGTTAAATCTCAATCGGTCTGGAGATACTCAAGGAAAACCTACTCATGAACAGCATAGACAATTTAAAAGCTACGTTATCTAAAAAGGGTGGTGTGGCTTTTGCAAATAGATTTCAAATATTCTTTACACCTCCTACGGCTACTTTATCTGCTTTAGCGTCTAAAGATATAGGTTCACTGCTTGGTAGTTTAGTTAGTGGTGGTTCAATAAAGAATCTTATTCCAGATCCTAGAGATATATCTATTCTTTGTGAATCAGTTACTCTCCCAGGAAGAAACATTAACACGTTAGATTATCAAGCAGACAAACAAGCAATTAAAATTCCGTATGGTATTATTAACGAAGATGTTGTAATGTCTTTCATTTTAACTAATGACTATGCGATGAAAAAGATGTTTGATGATTGGATGGAATCTATATTTAACGTTGAAGAATATAGAGCAGGATATAAAAAAGATTTCACGACTGATATTGTTATACAACAACTCAATCAAAAGAATGTTCCAGTATACGGAGTTGTATTGCAAAATGCTTTTCCAACAACCGTGGCTGGAATAACATTGGATAGTAATAGTGAGAACACTATTCAAAAATTAAACGTAACATTTAGTTACGAAAATTATGTACCCGAAAGTGCTATAAGTTCTGCTCTTAGCGGACTTTCAGCAGCAGCAGGGATATTTGGATAATATTATATAGGAGATTATTATGGCTTTACCACAGCTAAATCATGCAAGGTATGAAACAACAATTCCATCAACAGGTCAAGAGGTATCATATAGACCTTACCTAGTTAAGGAAGAAAAGATTCTAATGTTGGCGTTAGAATCAAATGACGATAAACAAGTAATGAGAGCAGTTAAGGACGTTATTAGTTCTTGTGTTTTCGAAAAATTGGATGTTGAAGAATTAGCAATGTTCGATATTGAAAGTTTATTCTTAAGACTGAGATCTAAATCTGTTGGTGAAACTATAGATCTAAAAGCTAAGTGTTCTGAATGTGAAGAGATGAATGAAACAACAATTGCTTTCGAAGAGATTCAAATGCCAATTGTCAATAAAGATGATTGTGTAATTATGTTGACTGATACTGTTGGAGTTACTTTAAAGTATCCTTCATATAAAATGATATCATCAGTTGATACAAAAGATGTTGATAGTGTTGCCGCAGCATTTAAACTTATTATTTCTTCTATAGATTCTATATTCGATGATAACGGAGTATATACTGCTAAAGATGAAGGTCCTGCTGCAATGAACTCATTCGTTGAACAGTTGAACAATGATCAGTTTAAATTGATTAGTGAATTCTTTGAACAGATGCCTAGTCTATCATATGATATGATATTTGATTGCACTAAGTGTGGTCACAGTAATACAACTGTATTGAAAGGCCTTCAAAGTTTTTTTATGTAGGCCTCTCTCATGATAGCTTAGTCAATCATTATAAGACTAATTTCGCGATGATGCAGCATCATAATTATAGTCTAACAGAGTTAGATAATATGATGCCGTGGGAAAGGGAGATATACACTAGTCTCTTGAAGGAATGGATAGAAGAAGAGAACGAAAGAATTAAAAAGGAAAACAAACGATGAGCGATGAAGATAAAAAAACTAGCCACCACCCAGCTGACACCAATGGTGATGGCAAGGTTTCCCCAGCTGAACATGCTATGCATATGGAGTTCAAGAGGAAGGAACTTGAAGATGCCGATGCTATGCGAGATGCACAGCGGAAGATGGCATGGTTTGCCCTACTTGGTATGTTGCTATATCCATTCGCTGTTGTACTAGCATCACTTGCTGGAATGGACGAAGCAATGAAGACTCTTGGTAGTATGGCACCGACATACTTTGTCGCAGTCGCTGGTATAGTTGCTGCATTCTTTGCTTCACAAACACTAGGTAAAAAATAATGGCTACTGAAGAAGAGAAAAAGCAAACAAAAGAATCTGCCACATTCAAAGATATGCTTAAACAGCTTGAGGATCAAAATACTCTGGCCAAAGCTACAAAGGATGCGGTCTTGAATCAAGCGGCTATTAATAATGCTCTTCAAAACGACAGTTTAAATTTAGACGACGACATTAGAGATAATTTACAAGCTATGGTTCAAAGTCTTAATTCAGATAAACTTGGTAAAGCCGAAGACGCAAAAGAAAAGAATAAAATAGCAGAAGATACTCTTAAAGCATTAAACCAAATCGTAGACAATACTGATGGTCTTGGCCAATTAGATAGTAATGCTGAAAAAGCTGCAGCTGGAATCCTTGGGTTACCTACACTTATACTAGCTCTAGGTGCTGGTTTTGTAGTTGGCCTTGCAGAAGCTTTTACTAAAGTAGTTAAGTTTTTTGGTAAGGGGATCTTAAAATCTTCAAGGCTTGCTATTAAAGCTCTATTTCTTCCATTCAAAGCAGTGGACATTTTAACAGGGAGCAAGATATCTAAACAGTTCAAAAGTATTAGCAGAGGCTTCAAACTATCAATTGCGTCTTTCAAAGCAGGTTTCTCTACAGCTGATGTAGACATGAAAGCTTTCCGAAAAAGCTTTGGCAATTTTTCAAAACTCAATAAAAGAATGGAAGGTTTTGGAAAGAGTGTTAAAGCCACTATCACCTCGATGAAAACCATTGCAACGGGTTTCGCTGGGTCGATTGGTGCGGGAATCAAAGGTGTTGGCCAGAGCATCAAAGGTTCTAAGTTTATTAAGCCAGTTATAGACGGTGTTAGATCAATGTTTAAATTTGTCACCGCTCCATTTGATGATGTCAAGAAAGCTGTTTCTAGTTTTAAGAAAATGATGCCAGGCGGGGGTGGAATCGGTAAAATGATTAAACCCGTCACTGATTCTATTGGTAAAGTAATGAAGGTCTTACGTAGTATTACTAAGGGTGCTTTTGCATTCGGTAGAATACTAGGTAAAGTGTTCTGGCCTTTAAGTATCATCATGGGTTTATTTGATTTTGTTAGTGGCGCTATGGACGGCTTTAAAAAGTATTCTGAAAAGGGATTCTTTGAAGGACTCGTTGGTGGTCTTCTAGGAGGAATCAGTGGGCTCTTGGTTGGTATAGTTGGTATGCCATTAGATCTATTAAAGGATATGGTATCATGGCTACTAGAGAAGATGGGATTTGGCGAAGCTTCAGAATTCTTAGATAGCTTCTCATTCTCAGAAATGATAGGTAGTCTATTTACTTCTTTAACAGATACTATAATGGATGGAATAGGATCTATCAAAGATCAATTTGAACAATTGAGTATAATGGATTTCATTGGTAATATGACACTAGGCCTAGTTAAGATTCTTAAGAAGATCGCGATGTTCCCGTTAGCTGTAGCGGCTGGAGCAATTGGTGCATTGGCCGGTGCATTCTCAATCAACGGCTCAGCTGCTGAAGGATTCATGAATGCGTTTAACAAAGTTATGACGTTCGGCGATTCAACTATTGATGGATTCAAAGCTGACTTCGAAACTACTGACAGATCACTAAAGGGAGAAGAGCTTAACAAAATATCAGAAGAAGTAGAGGTAGGTAAACTTACTAGTGGTAATAACGAACAAGCTGCTCTTAATGTTATGGATGCTTCGAATAAAACTTCTAATATTAGTGGTGATACTGTTATATTGTCTGCGCCAGCTCCTAATAGAATTAGTTCTAGCTTAAGTTATTCTATTCGGTAAATAAAAAAAGGGACCCCGAAGGATCCCTTAAAGTCTTACACAATCAGTATGGTAACAAGGCTTTTAATCGCCAAGCCCATACTTATTATATCAACCCTGCTTTGCTAGCCTATCGAAATAGGACAGAGTATCTTCTTCCTCCTCGTTAGTTGAAGCCGGAGCAGCCATCGTGGCCTGAGCCTGTGCTTCCATTGGTGATTCAACTACTGGTGTATTATCCATAGCAGTATATTCTACTGACTTATGACCTGCATCAGTACCAAGAACCTTGTTCATCTTAGCAGATAATTCCGCGTAAGACTTATAGTTCTTAGGATCAATAAAGGCTTGAAGAGAATGCAGTTGATTATAAACACCTTCCAACTGATCTTCTTCTCCACCCATGAGAGGTGCTGCTGCTGCAAACTCTGACTTATCATAGTTTACCCAACCTTCAACTTTACGAATTTTAATCTTAAAGTCTGCGCCTTCCCAGAAGTCATATGGATTGATTGGATCTTCATCTGCAAATTGTGGTTGCATTACATCCATGATTTTATCAAAGATCTTTTTACCAAATTTGTAAAGCTTCACCTTCCCCTCGTTTTCAGGATTAGACGGATCAGAAACAATAAGTACATTACTTACATAATGTAACCTACGTTTACGTTCACGAGCTGTAGCCTTATCTTCATCACGACCAGTATTCCATAGAACAGAATTAGCTTCTGAAACTGGATCTTCTTGACCGATAGAAGTTAGAGAGTTTTCGATGTACCAAAGACCGGTAGGACCTTTAAAGCCGTGATCCCAATACCTTACCCAAGGAAGATCTTCGCCTTCTTGACATGGTAAGAATCGGATAACAGCATAGCCGTTTCCTGCTTTATCTCTGGTTGGTTTCCAAAACCGATCATCGTCGTATGACTTAGTATCAGTTTTAGTAGACACTGCTTCCGCAGCTTTTACGAGTGAGTCGATTGACGAGCCTCGCGAGCTCTTTAGGTTTGCAAATGACATAGTATATTTTCTCCGTATATGCATTGTATTATGGGTTTCCCCATTTCTATTTTTACAGCAGTATTGCTGTTTCTATTGTATTTCACTTTATTCATAATATAGATCTATTATAACACACTTTCATGCGTTTGTAAACTGTTTCTTTAATAAAATTAAACATTTATCTCTATTGAAGTTTACAAAGGGAGTATACTTTTCGATCTTCCGTTTGATATCAGGCCATATAATGGTATCATCAATCTTACTAGATTCACGAGGTATAAACCCCAATATGGTATT
>Ga0302136_1000988_pt1 | contig 13230 bp, 11 predicted proteins | sample CBN3_20m_MG_FD_203116 | JGI IMG/M metagenome (GOLD analysis project Ga0302136, IMG submission 203116) | Marine microbial communities from Western Arctic Ocean, Canada - CBN3_20m | ecosystem: Environmental > Aquatic > Marine > Oceanic | place: Canada: Western Arctic Ocean | collected 2017-09-15
CTGGGCCGCGCTGAAACGCTGGGAGAGGTTCAGGAACTGGTTCGTCAAGGTCAAGTGTTCGAGCGTAATGGTGAGTTAAATGACGCAAAAAAAGCGTTTAAAATAGCCAGCGACATCGATAGCGAGTGGCAACCGGCCAAAAAAGGCATGTCCCGGGTTCAAGGCGCCATTCAAAAACGAAACTTCCAAATTGCCATGTCAGAGGGCTTTCTGGCAATTTCTAATAATAACTTTGAAGCAGCTCGCGAAGGTTTCACGCGGGCGAAAAATATCCTACCTAATTCCAGTGAGCCGGACGATGGATTTCTGCAGATAGAGCAATCCGAACGCAACGAAATTATTCTTGGACACCAGAAAAAAGCCGTTGAACACATCGCGTCGGAAAACTGGCCTGGTGCAATAAGGGAGTATGAAGCCGCTCTTTCAATCGCTGATTCGCTGGAATTTGCAGTGAATGGGCTGGTGTACGCGAAGTCCCGCCTGGCGCTAAAGCAAAAGTTGCAAGAATTCCTGAGTGACCCAACGTTGTTACAGAGTGACCCAGGGCTTGCTGAAGCGTCAGCAACCCTCAGGCAGGCCTCCAGGGCTCAGCCAACGACGGACCAATTGCTGAATCACATCGATATCCTTGCGCGGCTTATTTCCACCGCGAGAATTGAAATCCCAGTCACTATTAATTCCGATGGCAAGACGGACGTTATTGTTCGCAGGCACGCAGCCCTGGGGAAAATCACCAGCAAGAAGGTATACCTCATACCGGGACGCTACACGGTGGTAGGCCAACGACTGGGGTATCGTGATGTTCGCGAAGACGTCGTGGTACTGGCCGGAAAACAGTCACCTGTACTGGAAATCGCCAGCAAAGAGAGAATCAGATAATGGCGGAACCCGACAATACGATTATAGAACCCTCTGACTTTTCGAGGCCCAGCGCTCCTGGAAAAAGACCACTATTCCAGCCAAGCCCGGCAAAGATTTCAGTCCTGACCCTGTTTGCAGGGCTGCTTATCATCGTGTTGTTCATGTTCAATGCAAGGGCGGTAAAGTTCGAATTCGACCCGGCAGAAACAACGTTTACGATTTTAAGCGGATACCCAACCTATCAACTCGGTGAAAGATTTTTAATGCTACGGGGGGAGTATGACATCTACGCCGAGGCAGATGGCTACTACCCACTTACCGACACGATCAACCTGACTGAAGAACCCGACCAGGACTTCAGCTTCTCTCTCAGGAAACTACCGGGCATCGTCGAAATCATCGCCCTGCATGAAGAAACACAAGTTACCGGTGCCGAAGTTTTTGTTGATCAGGTGTTAGTGGGCGAAACCACCCTTACGATCAACGAAGTGGATGCGGGCTCAAGGGACATCTTTGTTAACCATCCACGATACCTTCCTGCCCAAAAAGTGATCACCGTCGCAGGTAAGAGGCAGTTTCAGTCCGAGCAGGTCTCGCTACTGCCGGCGTGGGCAAATATATCAATCAACTCCACGCCAGATGACACTGAAATCTATGTCGACGACCAGTTAGTTGGAACAACACCTGCGGTCCTGGAAGTGATCAAAGGTGAGCGGATCTTACAGTTGAGAAAGACCGGATATAAAGTGTTCGAATCGTTACTGGCAGTGGTGGCTCAGGAGCACCGGGAGTTGGACCGAGTGATATTGGAAAAAGCTGACGGCATGCTGAACATTGTCAGCACTCCCGCTGGGGTCAATGTGACTATTTCAGGTCAATACTACGGCCAGACCCCTCTTTCAGTCCTGCTCGCGCCGGCCGAAAACTACCAACTGGTTGCAACACGAGCCGGTTACCAAAACCAAACACGGTCATTGTCGGTTAGCCCCGATCAGGACCTCAGACTTAATCTTTCCCTGAAACCGATTGTAGGTCTAATAAAACTCACCGTGACACCGCCCGGAGCGTCGCTATTTGTGGACAACCGCCCACTGGGTGACGCGAATCAGACGCTGGAACTCAATGCACGCGCTCATGACCTGCGCATCGAATTGGCCGGATATGCGAGCTATGAGACAAAAGTCATTCCGCAACAAGGATTACCCCAACAACTGAACATCGTCATGCTAACCGAGGAGGCCGCCAGGGTTTCATCTATTCCTCAACAAATCAAAACGTCCCTCGGTGGAACGCTCAGGTTCATTATTCCCGAAACCTTTAGTATGGGTGCGGGCCGCCGGGAACCAGGCAGAAGATCAAACGAAATAGAAAAAAATGTGTCATTGACAAGGTCCTTCTACCTTGGTGAACAGGAGATCAGCAATAACGCATTCAAACAATTTGATCCCGGTCACGATTCAGGGTTGTTGGGACGGGCACTGCTTAGCGAGGAAGACAGACCTGTCGTCAATGTCTCATGGGAAGACGCTATCCGCTTCTGCAATTGGCTCAGTGAAAAAGATAGCCTGCCGGTTGCCTATGCACTGAAAGATGGCCAATGGCGGCTAAGGTCGCCAGTGACCATCGGATACCGTCTTCCCACTGAAGCAGAGTGGGCCTGGACGGCGCGTTACGCTGCAGGGAAACAACCTACCAGATTCCCCTGGGGCGACACTATGCCACCCATTGCCGGATCGGGTAACTACGCGGATATTTCTGCCGCCAGTATGGTGCCTTACAGCATCAAGGGTTATAACGATAACTTTCGAGGACCTGCGCCCTCTGGCACCTACGCCCCTAATGAACTGGGCATCTTTGATCTTGCAGGCAATGTCTCGGAATGGATAAGCGACTACTACTCGGTCGAACTACACAGGAAAACCCTGGTAGATCCGCTAGGACCGACCCAAGGGGATTATTACGTTATCCGAGGTTCAAATTACACACATGGCCGGTTCAGCGAACTCCGCTGGACCTTCAGAGACTACGGATCAGATCCAAGACCGGATGTTGGATTCCGCATCGCCAGGTTCGTTGAATGACCAGCAACACGATGTTTTTCACCATGACACTCGCAGCTTTATTGACCCTGTCATTTGCCCTGTCGTTGAATGCTGCTGAAGATCAGCAGGAACCTGCCCCTGTTTCTGAAGACTTGGGTCAGATTGATTCAATCCCGGATAATCGCATCGAACCTACCGACCAGTCTGAGGAACAAACATCTGAACGTTCAGCTAAACCAACTCCACAAAGTGATAACCTTCGAGCGCGAGATATCGGAGATGCATTCAAAAACTTTCAACCCAGCGAAGAAATCAGCGCCGACAACGCAGTAACATTTCCAGTGGATATTTAGGTATTAAGCGTATTTTTTAAGGAATGCCATGAACAAAAAATTACCAATTGAATTTATCTACCAGCTTTTTTCGCTGATCATCGCCATCATTCTGGTGCATGCCATCTACGTTTCGATCGTTCGGCCAAACGCCGCCTTGGCACTTGAAAATCAGGCTATCCAGTTGAATGCCAACCCTAACTATGCCCCTGAAAGGTCCGCCTATGTCGTCATCAGGGATTTTGAACAGGAAGCCTGTTTGATTCTCATGCTTTGGGCCATGTCGCTAATGGGTTACAAGGCGGTTCAAACAGCCAGGGAAAAAAGCATTCTGCAACTCGACCTGATACCGCTTAACAGAGGAACCAGCATCCTGCCCGAAGATACGCGCGAATACTCAAGGCCAATTCAGGCGCTACCTGAGGAACAGCATGGGTATCTCTTACCGCGCACCCTGCTCACAGCCCTGCATCGATTCAGATCTACCCGAAACATTCAGGATGTCTCGCATGCGGTCAGGGCTATCTGCGATTCCGAATCCGAGCGCCTCGATTCAGAACTTTCAATGATTCGCTATATCGCCTGGGCTATCCCATCTATCGGGTTTCTTGGCACAGTGCGCGGCATTGGCCAAGCACTTGGGCAGGCTCACAAGGCCGTCGAAGGGGATATTACGGGCGTCACCCAATCACTTGGCGTTGCCTTCAATTCTACTTTCGTCGCCTTGTTGATCAGCATTTTGATCATGTTTCTTTTGCACCAGCTGCAATTAGCCCAGGAGCGACTGGCACTCGATGCAGAAGAATATTGTGACGTGCGCCTTGTTCGCCACCTACAGACCTAATCGGAGTCGAACTTGAGCATTGCCGTATTTAATATCAATGACGCTGGGATTCAGCTTACCGTTGACCGCGAACTGGTTCGAACCAGCCCCGGTATCGCCGTGCTCAATAACAATAGCCTGATGACCGGAGAAGAGGCCCGGGAAAAGGTAAAACTGCTGCCCCGCTGGACAAACAATCGCTTCTGGAGCCAATTAAACACCAACTCACTGCCTAACAGCACAGAACAAGCGCGACACCACGCCGACATCGCCTTTGCTCACCTCGAAGACCTTTGGCTACCTGTCAGCAAAACAGTGGACAATGTTATTCTGATCGTCCCGGGGTACTACCTCAATAGCGACCTTGGTTTGCTTCTAGGCATCGCCCGAGAATGCGGAATGCCGGTAAAAGGCGTCGTTGACCAATCCGTCGTCGCAGCCACTGATCTACCCCTGCGTTCCAATGTTATTCACCTTGACGTACACCTGCATTCATTCACACTCACAAAGATCAGCAATCAGGGCATCCTGGCGAGAAAAAATGTAGCAACCATTCTGGAAACGGGATTATCCACTCTCTTTGATCGTTGGGCGAACATCATTGCCAGCCAGTTTATCCAGACCACCCGATTTGATCCGATGCACAATGCTGATACCGAACAACAGCTGTTCAATTTGCTACCCGGTTGGGTCAGAAACCTGCAAGACAGCAACACGCATTCATTTAGCCTTAAGACGGCAGACTCAGAACATACCGTGGCAATTTCGCAGGAGAGTCTTCTAAAGGCGTGCACGCCGCTCTACCCACAAATTGTTCAAGCCGTCCGCAGCGAAATAGCCACAAACGAGCCAGCCAGCCTGCTCCTGTCCCACCGCCTTCAGGGTTTTCCAGGGCTCAAAGAATCGCTTCAACTCGTTGCAAACCTGGAGATCATTGATCTGTCGGAAGAAAAAGCAAATGACTCTGCCGCAATCCACAATGCAAGGATCATCGGTGATGGAGACACCATCAGCCACGTTGTCCAATTGGGTACCGGTGAAGTGGCTACGCCACCCAAACAGGAAACCGGCAGCGCCAAAGCAACGCACATATTATGGCGTCATCAGGCAACGGCGATCGGCAAGGCGCTGCCTATCGATGCAGACCTCTCTGCAGGACCCAGAACCAGCAATGATCCTGCTTTCACGCTTTACGCCAGAAACAACCAGATAATGATCGACTGTAGCGCTAGTGACACGGTAAAGATCAACGGTGCTACGGTAGACCCAGACAAACCGCTAAAACCTGGAGATAAAATTGAACTGGCCGGGGATCAGTTAACGTTGATTTCGGTTCTACAAGATGGCTAGGAAACGGGACACCAACATATTCAGCCTTTCCTTCCTGGACATTATGTCCTGTGGATTCGGGGCGGTGATTCTGATCTACATCATTATCAACCATGCAACTGTTACTACCAGTCAGGAGCTTAACGCCCAGCTACTGGCAGAGGTTAAAAAATTCGAGATAGAAGTCAAAGAAGAGACTGAAAATCTGATTATCCTGCGGAACACAGCAGCAGCGCAGAAAGACGAGGTTGTCACCACGGAACAACTGGCCATCGAAGTGATCAACACCATCAGGCAACTCGAATCAGAGCTAGCCAATCTACAACAGGCCGGCGCCAGCCAGGACAAAAGCATCGAAGCGCTCAAATCAGAACTTAAGGAACTCGACGAGCAAGCCGCCAATATGGAAGGCAGCATTGCAGCGGACGAAACAGCCGGCAGCGCGCTACGTTCAGTAGTGGGGGAAGGCGACCGTCAGTATCTCACTGGCATGAAGGTCGGCGGACGACACATTCTTATCCTTCTTGATTCATCCGCCAGCATGCTCGACAAAACCATCGTCAACATCATCAGACGCAGGAACATGGCAGATGAGCAAAAGCTTGCCTCCAAAAAGTGGCAACGCGCAATACAGACTGTGGAGTGGATCACTGCCAATATGCCCAAGGATGCAAATTTTCAGCTAGTAACCTTTAACGCTGAGGCAAAACCTGCAATACCGGGTACTGAAGGCTCCTGGTTAAAAGCCACTGAAAGAGCCGACATGGATGGCGCTATAGAGGGCATAAAAAAAACCATTCCCCAGGGAGGCACCTCTTTGCACAATGCCTTCGCGCTGGCAGCGCAAATGGAACCAAAGCCTGACAACATTTTTCTGATTATCGACAGCCTTCCCACCATGGGCATCGAGCCACCCAGGAAATCGACGATTAACAACAGTGGGCGGGTTGAGCTGTTTACCAGCGCCCTCAATCTGCTCCCTAATGAGAGCCCGGTAAACGTCATCCTTTTCCCCATGGAAGGAGACCCCATGGCGGCACCTTCTTATTGGCGTCTCGCGCAGATCACCGGCGGTTCATTTCTTGCCCCAGCCGAGGATTGGCCTTAGCCGTCATGAGACATTTTAAACGAAAGCTTTGGATACAATGGCTTAGACGATAAGCATTAGACGAGATGAATTGGACGAGATGACATGAGGAACAGACGAGAGATTGAAGGCATAAGCCTTTCGTTCCTGGACGTGATCAGTTGCGGTTTCGGTGCGATCATTCTTTTGCTGGTCCTAACTAAAGTATTCGAACCGGTTGTCATTGAAGATACCGTTGCAAATTTAGAAGGCTACCTGGCCGCACTTCAAGAGGAACTTTTTGACCTGCGAGGTGAAGCGAAAGACATCAACCGCAAGATGATTCGAAAGGAAGACCAGCAATCCGAAGAGATAGTCAGATTACTGAAACTGAACGCCGAACTGTCCGCGCTCAAATCCACCCATGAAAAAACGCTCGATAAGACAAAGGTATCAACACTCGTCGAGGGCAAACTCGCAAAGGCGAAACAATCACTGACAGATGAAATGGCAAAGTTACTGGCAGACTATCGACGCGCGGCAGATGAAGACAAAATTGGCGGTATTCCCGTTGACAGCGAGTATGTCATTTTCATCATTGATACCTCTGGCAGCATGTACAACTACGCTTGGCCACTTGTGCTGCAGAAGGTGGAAGAAACACTGGCTGTCTATCCCCGCCTAAAGGGTATACAGGTAATGAACGACATGGGTAACTACATGTTTAGCCAGTACGCCGGCGCATGGATTCCGGATACAGATGCCCGTCGTCGCGCCATTGTCGATAGGTTAGGTTCTTGGAACGTCTTCTCAAATTCATCTCCGGTCGAAGGAATAACGAAAGCCATTAGCACCTACTACAAACCCGGGAGAAAGATCAGCCTGTATGTTTTTGGCGATGAATTCAGCGGGCGATCAATCCAGCGGGTTGTTGATGTCGTCGATCGAATCAATCGCACGGATTCAAAAGGAAATCGGTTGGTAAGAATTCATGGCGTCGGTTTTCCGGTTCAATTCGCCAACCCACCCAGATATCAGGAAACGGGCATAAAATTTTCGATCCTGATGAGGACGCTGTGTGAGAGAAACGGCGGGACCTTTGTTGGTCTTAATGACTTTCGAGCTTTTTGATCCCCTACCACCTAAATCGCGCGGAATACTCCAGTTCGGCGCTACCTTTCGCAGGCACTTGCAGCTCAAAGACGTAAGTCATGCTGTCTCGCTTTAAGCCTTCCTGACTCTCACTGACAATCGTCCAGTCACCTGTCAGCTGTTCTTCTAGACTAACGACAATCGATTCCGGTTTGTCATTTGTCACTTTTATCCTGTAACCAGCTTTGGCTTCTCTTTCCCCAAGACGTTGAAAGGATGTCTGAATTCGGTTTGCTGAGACATCAAACGCGCGTCCGACCAAAATATCGACTTTTTGACCAACGGCGGTATGACCTAGCCTAGCCTCTCCTATAAAAGACTCTCCTATAAAAGCCTCTCCTATGAAAGCCTCTCCAATGTTAGATTCGCTTGCGCGAAGTCGCTCATAGACCCGAATATTCCCTGCGGGCAAGGGTTTCTTCAGGCCATTTTCACCTGAGCCCCCTATGGTTATCCAGACAGCCGGGGACGACTCCTGGGCAGCCTGATTGCCGTACTGTTGTGCAACAGAAGCAAGGCGATATGATTTCTCATACTTAATACCCTCCTCTGAAATCAGTTTCAGCTGGGTAATATCGTTTTTCAAGAGTTTGACCTCACCGGGGAATCGATAAGCGTGATAGTCACCGGGATTGGATAACACTGGGCTGGCAGCGTCAAAACTGGCTGTTGAGCTCATGCGCTGCATTTCCGGCATCATTTTTGGTCTGCTCGGAGTTTGATTAACGTCACCCGCGACAAGCAAAAGTTCATCCACGGCGAAATCCGAACTGCTCTGGTTTCGAATGGTGACCCAGCCACTCAGGCTTGCTTGTTTCTCCAGCGTCAACGCATAATCTGCCTCCCAGCCAACGCCGGCCGCATGATAGCGAACCGTGAGTTCCTGCTTGCCGGGTTTTTGGTTTTCACCTTTAAAAACGAGTGTCGGCGAAGTGTTAAGGTCGTCCGGGATGTACGGCAAGGAGATTGTCCCCTCCGGTTCAATTTCTATAACATCACCGAACTTTACAATTTCGGGATCGATCGAAAGCAGAATGCCTTCCCGTAATACTTTTTCGTAGCCCTTTTCCTGGAGCAGGAATTTGCTGTATTTTACGTTGCTTCCAACAAACCGTTCCAGCAGGGAGTTCGGATTCATCAGGTCAAAGCGATAGTTCTGTTGATGGGCAGAAAATCCCCCGGAAGCAGCAGAGCTTATTGAAACGGTGGGCGGCAGAATTGTCTGCGCAACCCCGGTGAATTCCAGTTCGATCGGCCCTGTTGGAAGCACCACTTCTCGCTGATCCCTAACCACGGCAAGATTTGAGTTATAAACGGTCAACGCCAGACGAGTTCGATCTTCCACCCCGAACTCAAACTGTGACGCGGTCGCCACACCCGTCGCCAAAACAGCAATCCCCAACATCAAAAACCGTGCTGATTGAACCTTCATAGATTTCTCCTGGACGTTTATTTCTTCTAAATAAGTTTTGACAGATGCTCTAAAGTTAGTTCATTTTAGCAGTCGCTACTTGGCACCGGAGAAAAACATGAACAAAGTTAACTTTAATCGAGCGACGGTGGACGTCGGAAACATTTTGGCCATGGAACATGTCAATGTCACCGTGCCGGACCAGCCACTGGCGACGCTTTTCTATGTCAATGTACTTGGTTTCACGCGAGACCCTTACATGGACTTCGGCCCGTCCAACGTTTGGGTCAACGTCGGACGCCAACAGTTTCATCTGCCTACTGCAGACGCCCAGGTCCTTCGAGGCCATGTAGGTGTTGTAGTACCAGATCTGAAATCACTTCTGGTGCGGCTGCAAAAAATAGGCAAAAAGCTAAAAGGTACTCAATTCACCTTTACGGAACGAAAAAACCATCTCGACATCACCTGCCCCTGGGGCAATCACATCCGTTGTTTTTCCCCCGGTAGTTTCGGCAAATCACAACTGGGGATTCCCTACATCGAATTCCACGTACCCGCTGACGCCGCGCCCGGCATCAGCAGATTCTACGAGCAGGTAATGGGTTGCCGTACCAACCTCAACAAGACAAAAAAACAGTGTGAGGTACTCATCGGCAAGGAACAATTCATTCGATTCAAGGAAACGCGCAAACCCACTGCTTTTTATGATGGGCACCACATTGCAGTCTACGTCGCAAACTTTTCAGGACCACACCGCTACCTACAGGACAATAACCTGATCACAGAGGAGTCAGACCAGAACCAGTACCGTTTTCAGACCATTGTTGACCCAAACAATGGAACAGCGCTATTCGACATTGAACACGAAGTCAGAAGCCTTCACCATCCCATGTACGAAAGGCATCTGATCAACCGAAATGCTGAACAAGGCTTCTTTAACTACCAGGACGGTAGGGATGCGTTTACCCCACAGAAAGTGCTGTGAAGTCTGATCTGGCTGATAGACTAGCCACCTTTAAAAGTCCTAAAAGTACACCTATGGTAACCAAGACGCATCGTCAGGCTTTTGGCCTGAAGATCCTGAATGCGAATCACCCCCGTATCAGACAACTAAAGCGTGATGGAAAAGTCGCCAAGATTCACGGTAACAAATTTTGGAACTCTAGCTATCTGATCATGGATTACCTGAAGAAGAATCCACTACCGAAACGTTCCCGAGTACTGGAAATCGGGTGTGGTTGGGGTTTACTGGGCCTTTACTGTGCCAAACGGTTTGGCAACAAGGTGCACGGCATTGATGCAGACGAGAATGTCTTACCCTACCTGGACGTACACGCCGAAATAAACGGACTAAAAATGTCCGGAGAGAAAAAAACATTTAAGCAGCTTACGGTCAATTACCTGAGTAATTTTGACGTAGTGATGGGTGCCGACATATGTTTCTGGGATGAGATGGGCCACGAGCTTTACAACTTGATGGGCCGTGCACGGAAAGCGGGGGTGAAGCAAATAATCGTCTCTGATCCTTGTCGCCCCCCGTTTAGCGAACTGGCCGTAAAATGCGACAAGAAATTCGAAAATGTCGAACTACTGGAAAAGTTCATGAAGCGACCGGTCAATGCCTCGGGTGAGATTCTTATTGTTCGGCCCTAGTGTCGTTTACTACCCGCTCATCATTTCCACCCAATTTTTTCTACGCCCTTTCACAAAGAACACCAATGATAATGACCACGACCCTTTTCATACGACCCCTTTCATAGAAGAAGCCAATGTCGTCAAATATCTTAGCGTCGTCAGCGGCGAAACAATTTTAAGTCCCAGCCTGTTCAGGGATATGTCGGCTACTGTGCGTGACATCGTCGGCGGACGAACTCGGCGCTAATGTCGTCATTGGGGTCAATATTGACGACCAAAGCTTTGGCCAGGCCAACGGCATGATGATGGTTCGCGCAACCGGCACGCTGGTCATCATCGATCAAGCCTAGCCGGGGCCAGCACCTCGGTCAAAACACCAGGAAACATAGACTTTGGTTGACGAACTCACGGTTCGCTGCAATTCGGATACCAACCAAACCCGGACACAGGTGCACTTGTCTCGCTGGTAATTGTCTCAACCGCATCCATTTGTTGAATCAAAGCGAACCTTGAAGTTGGCTAAACCGCGGCTTAAGGTTAACTCACTAAATACAGAAGATATTTTTCATCATGAGTAACGAAAGAAAGACCCAAGGAGTCTATTTCGCGCTCACCGCCTTTATTTTCTGGGGCGTCGCCCCTATTTACTTCAAATGGATAGATCATGTTTCCCCCGGGGAAATACTGGCACACAGGGTTGTCTGGGCGCTGGTGTTGCTGATCTGTATTCTGATGTACACCGGTGATTTAAAGGAACTAAAGGTTCCGTTAGGGACCCTCCCAAAGCTGTTCCTGACGGCCATGCTACTGTCGGTCAACTGGCTTGTGTTTATTTATGCCGTCGTTAACCAAAACATCACGGAGGCCAGCCTTGGCTACTTTATTAACCCGTTGGTAAGCGTTTTACTGGCAGTGGTTTTTTTAAAAGAACGTTTAAGACCGATCCAATGGATCGCAATAGCCATTGCCGGGACGGGCATTGCTATCCAACTAATTCTATTCGGACGCACACCCTGGCTAGCATTGGCGCTGGCATTCAGTTTCGGTTTCTATGGCTTGTTTCGCAAAAACCTTGGGCTTCACGCTGTCGCGGGACTCGCCATCGAAACAATGATCGTCGCACCGTTTGCACTCGCCTACATCCTCTGGATGGCCTATAAACAGACACTGGTATTCGGCAATGACATAGAAATTGATTTACTGCTCATGCTGGCGGGATTCATCACTTCGTTTCCACTGCTGTGTTTCGCCGCCGCAGTTACCCGACTCCCCCTCACTGTCATGGGAATGTTCCAGTACATCGCTCCAATCATCTCGCTGATCATCGCCGTACTCATTTACAACGAGGAATTCGGCATTGATCGTCTTGTGACATTTTGTTGTATCTGGGTTGCCCTCCTGCTTTTTACGACAGAGAGTTGGCTTCACCATAAGTCACATACGGCAACCACCAAGTCAGGTTAGGCTTGGCCAGCGCCCCATCAACCGTGCAAGCCCTTGCTTGCTTCACAGACTAAATCCGTTATCCTAGCCGATTTCTCGAAAACCCTAGGGAAATGACCCCATGACAATGCAACAAACACCTCTCCTTATGTCCCGGATCCTTGGACGCGGCGCGAAGCTTGACCCGAACGTCGAAATTGTCACTCTTCTTGCAGACGGCACGCATCGCCAGACGCTAGAAGCGACGGCCACCAGATCCAGGCAACTGGCCAATGCATTGTCGAACCATGGCGTTAAACCGGGAGATCGCGTCGCAAGCTTCATGTGGAACAACTACCGCCACTTGGAGTTGTATCAGGCCGTCCCGTCTATGGGCTGTGTTCTGCACACGCTGAATATCCGCCTAAGCTCTTTTGATCTGGAATACATTATTAATCACGCGGCTGACCGAGTGATATTCGCTGACGAAGACCTTTTACCACTTCTTGAGCCAATCCTGGACAGGATCCCAACCGTTGAACTGCTTGTCATATCCCGACACGGCGAGGGTGGCGCGTCAGGCTTTCCAAATCAGGTGGACTACGAAGCGTTCATCGATAACCAACCTACCGATTTTGAATGGCCAGTGATTGATGAAAACGCGCCCATGGGCCTGTGCTACACCAGCGGCACCACCGGCAAACCGAAGGGTGTGATGTATACCAATCGATCCACCTACTTGCACACCGTTACCCAGGCAATGACTGACTCAATGGGGCTGTCAGCGCTGGACTCAGTCTGCGGTATTGTCCCCATGTTTCACGCTATGGGGTGGGGCCTGCCCTTTACGGCGTCAATGCTGGGCTGTAAACAAGTCCTGCCCCACCGGTTCATGGATGCTGAAAGGCTGGTGACATTAATGGCACAAGAAGAGGTCACTATATCCGCGGGCGTACCCACTATTTGGCAGGGCATCAGAAACCTGCTGGAAGAGAACCCCAAGAAGTATGATCTCGGAAAGCTATCCCGACTGACTTGCGGCGGAAGCGCACCACCCGTCTCGCTGATGCGTTGGTACTTTGAAGAGCTGGATGTGGAAATGATCCAGGGCTGGGGAATGACAGAAACCAATCCACTAGGAACACTCAGCCGTAAGG
>Ga0302136_1000996_pt1 | contig 13147 bp, 8 predicted proteins | sample CBN3_20m_MG_FD_203116 | JGI IMG/M metagenome (GOLD analysis project Ga0302136, IMG submission 203116) | Marine microbial communities from Western Arctic Ocean, Canada - CBN3_20m | ecosystem: Environmental > Aquatic > Marine > Oceanic | place: Canada: Western Arctic Ocean | collected 2017-09-15
ATAGTACAACTTATATCTTCTTGATGTGTATTATTAATAAATTGAGAAATTGTATTCATTTCAATGTTTTTATCTAATAGTTTTTTTTTTGAAAATTCAATTACTAATATATATGGACAAGCCATATTTTCAATATCACATTCTTCTTTACATTTATAATTATTATCTTTTAAATAATCATTCCATAAAGTTTCATTTTTTAAAATATCTATATGTTCATTTTCTATTAAAATAGTATTTTCAATATCTGGGTCAAAATAAATGGAAGTTGATTTAACTAAATCTCTAATACATGTTTTTGTAATATTGTTTTTTATCTTCTTAATTGTTGTTACATCATTATCTTTTATATCCTTCAAATAAATTGATAATGATGGATTTTTTATATTTTTAGATACACTTAATAATTCTTTCAATCTTGGAACACCACGTGTAACATTCGATTTTGCTGCTACACCTGCAAAATGAAACGTATTCAATGTCATTTGAGTTGCCGGTTCCCCAATTGATTGTGCTGTAATAGTACCTACCATTTCCCCCGCATCAGAAAACCCTCTATTAAATCTTTGCTCTATTTCAGTCACAATATTATCAAATGCCAGTTTTGATATATTATTCTTAATATATAGATTATATGGTGATAATTTTAATCGTATTAAATTATGTAATACATATGTAGGGTTATATGTTACTCCATCAATATCTTTTCTATTTATTTTAATTCGTGTAACTAATTTATCTACTTGTTCAAATAGATATTTAGGATCTAAATTACTTAATGATAATAATTTATATTTAACTGAATTGTTTAATATAATCCTATCTATATTAATCGCTTGATATATATCATTATTAATTTCATTAATAATATGTTTTACAATATATTTACGAAAATCTAATAAATTATCATATAATTTCTTATAATCATCTTTTAGATTTGTTGATTTAGACTCATTATAATAACCTTTTATTGTTTCCGGGTTACCAAATCTATTCTCAAATTCATTCATTTCAATATCTATTAAATCATCTACATATTGTTTTTCTAATTTGGATGATTCTAAACCATCTTCACCATATAAGAATTGAATAATTTCCTCATTATGATTTCTTAATGTCAAATCATAATTTACTTTTACATCCTCCAATGCCTTAATTAATCGTCTTTGAATATATCCTGTTTCAGATGTTTTTACCGCCGTATCAATAATACCCTCACGACCACCCATCGCATGAAAATAAAATTCATGTGGTTGTAATCCCTTATAGAAACTATTTTCAACAAATCCACGACTTTCTGCTGAATTATCAAATTGACAGAAATGAGGCAAGGTTCTATTTTTATAATGTTTTGGAATTCTACGACCATCAACTGAACATTGACCAACACAAGCAATCATTTGACAAATATTAATAATATTTCCCTTAGAACCTGCTTGAACCATATTTACAAATCTATTATTAATTACATCTAAACTATCCATAGTTAATTTTCCTGCTTCATCTGTTGCTGCGTTAAGTTCTTGTGTAACTAATGTTTCAAACTCTTCATTCAAAGATGTATGATATTTCTTTTCTAATAAACCATCCTCAATCTCTTGTAAAATATCATTAACATTTTTTTTCTTTTCCTGAATGAACGACTCTATTTTATGTACAACATTTTTATTAATAAGTAAGTCACTAATACCTACACTAAAACCACTATGTAATAAGAATGTATTTGTAACACCTTGACAATTATTTAAATAATTTGCCGCATCATCTTTTCCTAAATCATTGAATATAATATGAACTAAACTTCCACTACTTGTTGCCAAATTCTTCTTTACTAAATAATTTTTATTTGGATTAGTATCTATTATACCTCTTTCAATATGGGTATCTTTATTTCTTATATTAATATCGGGTAAAACAGATGAAAATACTTGTTTACCTGTCCAATATTCATTTTGTGTTTTTGGATGTAAATACCCTTTAACCATATTCATATTTGTAAATGCTTTATTCCACATCATTAAATTCATAAATTGTTTTTTATTAAATATAAATTGAGATTCAAAATCTTCACTTACTTCAGATACATCTGGAGTAATATATTTTAATCCTGTATTATTTAATGTTAATCTTGAAGCACCTAATAAAGCATCCTGTACTAACCCAATAACAGGTTTTCCTTCTTGGGGACTAATTATTTGAGTTGGTACCATTGCTAAATATTTCAATTCTGAAATAGTTTGTTGTGATTGGGGGACATGCATATTCATTTCATCTCCATCAAAATCCGCATTATATGGACTTGTTACACATACATTTAATCTAAATGTATTTGCAGACATTATTTTAATTTTATGGGCCATCATACTCATTTTATGTAATGACGGTTGCCTATTGAATAATACTATATCCCCATCAATTAAATGTCTATTACATATATCACCTATTTGCAAATCTTCAACCATTTTATCTAAATCAACATGTTTTAAATTTTTAATACTATCCTCACCAGTTTTTTTTATACTTTTAACACCTGGATGTGTATCATATCCATTTAAAATAGATTGTTTTAAACGAACTATATTTAATTCTGTTACTTTTTCTGGAAAAGTTAAATTTCTTGCTATATTTAATGGTACACCTAATTCATCTATACCAATGAATGGGTCAGGTGTAATTACACTACGAGCTGAAAAATCTACTCGTTTCCCCATTAGATTTCCTCTAATTCTACCATCTTTACTTTTTACACGCTGTTGTAATGATTTTAATGTACGACCAGAACGCTGAACATTTGCTTGAGGAACACCTGCTCCAAATGGTTGGTCATTATTAATTAATGTTGCTACATGATATTGGATTACCGTTACATGGTCGTCAATATATGGGTCATTTGGGTCAGCATTTATTTTATCTTGTAATTTCGCATTTGCCTTTACTATATCAATTAATTTATATGTTAAATCATCATCAGATCTTTGATTATTATCCTGTTTTACAGAAGGTCTTACCGCCGGTGGTGGAACAGGTAATACAGTACAGATTAACCATTCTGGTCTACAAAAATTAGGAGAAAAACCTAATTTAATACAATCCTCATCTGTAATACGTTTAAAAATTTTCAATACATAATCAGGTTTAACTAAAACTTTTTTTGAATTTGATTTTTCTTTATATATCCATTCAGCAAATACTTTTCCAATACCTTCCTTACTATAACGCGTTGGTTGAATTGAACCACAACCATTCACACAACCACATATTTTTTTTTTCTTTGATTTTTCATGAATCAAATCAAATTTTTCGTAAATATCTTTACTTTCAACATTTAATTCTTCATCATCTAATAATAATTTAGAACAACGAAAACATATACATTTTAATAATTTTAAAATTCTTGTTAGAAAATGCATATGAAATACAGGTCGCGCTAAATCTATATATCCAAAATGACCTGGGCACAATGAACTTTTTTGTTGACACGTTTCACATATTACATTTGAATCAATTGCACCCATTTTTAAATCATATAATCCACCAGGAGATGGTGTCGATACACCATCTTGACTAGTTATATATAATGTATGGTCTACAATTTTACACGTAGATTGGTTTTTAATTTCTTCTGGTGATAATAAGGAGAATTGAACTTTATCGACTTTACATATGTTTGAATTATATTCATAATCTCTATTAGACATAATATATTAATATATTATATTTTTTAAATCAATTTTAAAATATTTATATATATATTTTAAAATAATCTAATTATTATAAAAATATTATAAAAATATTATATGAAATATTTTTTTATATAATATTTTTATAATTTTATATATATTATTATATATAATATATCTATAATATATAATAATAATATATATATATATAAAATAAATAGTATTTATGAAAAAAAAAATTAAATTAGATTTTTTAACACCTAAAGAAAAAAAATATTTTATTACTTTATCATTAATTGAAAAGAAAAAATTAATTAAACAACATTATAGATTAAATAAGATTACAAATAATGTTATACCATGTAGATTCAAAATTTTATCATTGGATACAACCGAATATAATAAATCTTATTTATTACAATTATATGATAATTTTATAAAATTAGATGATTCTACTTCTGAATATTTTAAATATAAGATATTTTTTGACACTATTATTCAAATTCCATTTAACAATTTTAATAATATTTCAATTCAATCAAATATAAATGAATACTTATTAAAATCAAAAAAAATATTAAATGACAATATTTTTGGACATATAAAAACCAAAGAATGCATTATTCAAACTATTGGACACTATATAACTAATCCTCAAACAGTTGGTAATATTATTGGACTACATGGCCCGCCCGGAACAGGTAAAACGACATTTGTTAAAAATATTTCAACTATTTTACAAAGACCTGTTGAGATTATTAATTTATCAGGTGCTCAAGATGTTAGTTATTTAGAAGGTCATAGTTTTACTTATGAAGGTTCTAAATATGGTAAAATTATACATACATTGATTAAACATGGAACAATGAATCCGATTATATTTTTTGATGAAGTAGATAAAATAAGTAAAACCGAAAAGGGGTTAGAGTTGGAAAACTTATTAATAAATTTAGTAGATATTACACAAAATAATAATTTTACGGATAAATATTTTCAAGAAATATCCATAGATTTATCTAAGATTTTATTTATATTTTCTTACAACTATGGAGAAGATATAAATCCTGTTTTAAAAGACCGCATATATGAAATAAAAGTAGAAGGATATTCATATAATGAAAAAATAGAATTATGTTTAAATTATTTAGTTCCCAATATTATGGCGCATTTTTCTTTTAAAACAAATGATATTACTTTTCTGGAAAGTGCTATAAAATATATTATTGATAAATATTCAAAGGAAGATAGTGGTGTACGAAATTTAATAAAAATTATAAAAAATATTGTTTCTAAATTACACATCATTTATATTACAGATAATAGTTCATTGGTTAATGTTAATAATACTATTAATTTTCCTTTAAAAATTAATAAAAATAATATAAAACAATTTTTATAATATTATCATTAATATTATCATTAACATTAATATTAACTAAAAAATATTTATAACAAAAATTGTAGTATGTATATAGTAGTTTTATATATTTTAAATTGTAACCCGTGTTTATATTATTGGGTTCTAATAAATAATATCTTATAAGTATTTAAAATAAATATAATATGTAAATGTAAGATTGATGAAAACAATTTATTGTACTAATTGTGGAAAGATTGGTCATAATTATAAAAATTGTAAAAATCCAATTATTAGTTATGGAATAATGTTATTTAAATATGAATCAAATGAATTTAAGGTGTTAATGGTTCAACGAAAAGATTCCATTGCATATATAGAATTTATTCGTGGAAAATACTCAATTACAAATACCAGTAAATTATTCAATATATTAGAAAATATAACAAAAACTGAATTAACAAATATATTAAGTTATGATTTTGATTATTTATGGAATACTTTATGGTCTTCTAATATAGATAGCACATCTTTAAAAAAATTTGAAAAAGAATACAGTTCATCGTTGAAAAAATTTAATTTTATTAAATCTAAATCTAATAGTATAAATATTTATGATATTTTATCCGTCCTACATATAAGTTATAATGAAACTGAATGGGGTATCCCCAAAGGGCGTAGAAATTTGAATGAATTGGATATAGAGGTAGCAAATAGAGAATTTCAAGAAGAAACAAATTTAAACAGAGATGATTATACAATTATTAATTCTTTATCACCAATTCGTGAAAGATTTTTTGGAACAAATAAGTTAAAATATGATCATATATATTATATAGCAGTAGCAAAAAAAAATATTCTCCCAATTATAAATCATAATAATATAAATCAAATTATTGAAATAAAAAATATAAAATGGTTTGATAGGGATAATGCTGTAAAATTTATAAGAAAATATGAAACAGAAAAAAAAAAAATAATTAGTATTGGATTTAACATTATAAATAGACTCAAAATATATTTATTCTAAATATTATAAAAATATATATTTTAATCTATTGTTAATACTATATTATTTGTATTATAACAGTTGCCTTATTATTATATTATAAATATGTTCAAATTAAATATAATAAATAAATTAAATATAATAAATAAAATACTTAAAGACTTATTGGTATTATAATAAAAGAAAGATGAGTAAACATGTAGGACAGGTAAAATGGTTTAATAACAAAATTGGTTATGGATTTATTACATTATTAAATGATGAATCATCGAAAGATGTTTTTGTCCATCATATGAATATTTGTCCATTGGAAAGTAATTATAGAACACTTAAAATTGGAGAATATGTAGAATTTGAATTGGATGATAAGTGTGAGGGACAACATAATGAACAGGCTGTAAAAGTTACGGGTATTAAGGGGCGTGAACTTCAATGTGATTGGGTCCATCGTCTAAATAAAAAAAAAAAATTCTCAAAAGATGAAACTGAAACTGAAACTGAAACTGAAACTGAACAATAATTAAATATTAATAATATTTTTTTTTATGTTTTATCTAACTCTTCAGTTTCCATTGTTTTATCTAACTCTTCAGTTTCCATTGTTTTATCTAACTCTTCAGTTTCCATTGTTTTATCTAACTCTTCATCTATATAAATAATAGTTGTACTATATCCCTTAATAAATATTTCACTTAATAATGTTTTCGATAAATCAAAATCTATCGGGGAACAATCGTAAGTTAAATTTACGATTATTCTAGGTTTATATCTTTTTGCATTATTTTTATAACTATAATTTTTTAAACTATCAAATACATTCATTATATAATTTTGAAATGAGTCTATTTTTTTATATGTGTTTTTATTTGAAAAATCATCAATTGATAAACATATTGTATTTTCTAAATCATTTGAAAATATATTATAAGGACAATTATTTACAGCAAATGGGTCAATATAATAATTATCATTAATTATTTTTGGAGAAAATAAAAATGGTAAAGAAGAAGATGCTAAACACGCATCAACAATATCTATATTTGGAGAATTTTTATAATTAAAAATTATTTCTTCATTTGTATTAACATTAATAGCATTTATATGAAGAGTCTTATTAGTTAATTCATATAATTCTTTAAAAGAGATATATTTTTTTTTAAATTTAGTTTCTAATAATAGGCGTAAAAATCTTTCACATGGGTCCCAATTCATTAATCCATATATATTTAATAATTCAAATACATCAGAAATATCGTAAAATTTATTCATGTTTATTTTTAAAATAATAATCATAATATCGTTATAGTTATACCCTATACATAATAGTAATCCAATAATAGAACCAGCAGAAGCCCCTCCATAGTTTTTTATATTTTTCAATAAATTTCGTTCCTCCAATGCTTTTATAGCACCTAAATGTAAAAGTCCCCGCAGACCACCACCACTTAATAATAAATTATGCATTATATTTGATTATTTTTATATTTTTAAATAAATATATATATTATAATGGATCCAGAAATATGGGGTCCTCCAACTTGGATTTTTTTACACACTGTTACTTTAAATTATCCTAATAATCCGACTATATATGATAAAAAATATTATAAACATTTTTTCATTAATTTACATAACATTTTACCATGTGAATGGTGTTCTAAAAATTATAAACAACATCTCCAAAAATACCCAATCGATAATTATTTACATACAAAAAAAAATTTAGTCCAATGGTTAATTAATATACATAATGAAGTTAATAAAATTTTTAATAAAAAAACCATAGATTATTTTGAATTTATTAATATTTATAAAAATATATATAACAGAAAAAAAACATTTTTTACATATTATAATATTATTCTTATTTTATGTATATTTACTATTATTTTTCTAATCATTTTATGTATTTATTTATATAACCCTAAATTTCTATCTTGTTTTCACTTTCGCTAGAAGATTTAGCTTCATCTTCTTCTTCTGTTTTTTCTGTTTTTTTTAGATTCATTTTTAAAAATGAATCTATCTTATTGTATACTGCACCAATATCACTAAATTCTTCGGCCGAAAATGCACCTCTTTTTGAAGCAACATTTACAATATTCCTTAATAAAACTAAATCATTTAACGTTATCGAATTGTCTAGATTGTTTTCAGTTTGAGTTTCCATTTATATATTTTTATATAAAATATATTTTTAAATATATTATATTAGATATAAATATACATATGTTCGAATGGGATTTAAAGACTGAATTAAATAAATATAATACACTACGACCCATTTCTCAACAAGATAAACCATATGACTATGACCCTAATACAGAAATAGCTTCTACACCATCTGTGATAGATAATATATCTACTGATATAATATCAGAAACATTAGACTCGGGTAAACCCTTACCCGAAACAACCGTAGAGAATAACGAATATGTTGAATTAATTAATAATCACAAAAAATTTTTTGGAGATACTTTAAATAAATGTTGGAAAAATAGTACGATTCAGATATTATATTATTTAAGAGATTTTAGAGATATAATCCTAAATTTAGAAAACACTGATGATACACTTAAAAAAAATTTAGAAAAAATAAAAGAATATGAAAAATATGATACTAAAGATAATTGGAAAGGTAAATTAAAGGAAAATATTACACTCTGGGATAAAGACTTACAAAGAGAAAAAATTGACGGTAGTCTAATGATTCCTGCATTATTTAGTATTATGAAAGAAATGAATATGTTAGATAATAATCCTAAAACACAAGAGGAATTAGAGAAAAGTTTTACAGAACGCGGTATTACTATGGAAACAGATGAATTTGATAAATATAAAAAAGTTTATATGGGATTGAAGGAACATTTCATTTTTGCCCAAGCACCAAATGTTGAAAACAATACTTTATTTGGAAACCCTGAAAGTATTTTTATTAATCTCGGTTTAAAAACAAATATGAATCATAGTGAAACTTATAAAAAATCTATAATTGAATTGTTTAATTATAAACAATTTGAAGTGGTGGATTTTTATAATTCTAAATTAGAACCAATTTATACAAAATATAATAATAAAAAAAAAAACAGTTCAATATTAAATAATTATACAACCGAGGGCGCAGACGGGGGTTCAGATTTAAATATTATACCTACTAGTGTTATAGATTTAGATAACCTACAATATTCTAATAATTATTATTTAAAAAGTTATTATTTAGACAAGGACTATATAGATGATATATCGCAACATACCGCAAGATATGACAGTTTTATAAGTAATAAAAATCTTTTAGAAGATCTGGTAGATGACTTTAGCATTGATAATTATTTGCAAACTAATATTTTTAATATATATGATTTTGATTCTATAGATATTCATAAAAGGTCGAGTGATGGTAATATACTTAGTTCTAATGAACAAAATGAAACAGAAGACTATAAAAAACTTAAAAATAAGGAAATTATAACCCCTATTCATGGTTCTGTTAAAAAAAAACACCAAGTTGCTTCATTATCAAAAAATATTAATCCAGAGTTTCTTAATGAAAGACTATTATTATCACATAATTATACAGTTTTTATAGAACTACCTAAATATTATATGGTTTCAATAAGTTCGAATGATATAAATTTTACTAATAGTTTTGATTATAAAAATATTCATTTACCCTTGATAGATAAAAATATAGGTATTTACACACATATAAAAACTAAATTAATTTCATATAACATTAAAGCAATTATATTAAATCCTAATAAAATACATTTCACTTCTATTATTAAAATTAATGGTAATTGGGTATTTTTTGATTCAGATAAAATAAATGAAAATAATATATTAGAAAGCGAATTAGAAGATATGATTAAGAAAAATGGAGCTTATTTTATATATGAACAAGACTCAGATAAAGATATTAAAACAAGTTTTAATAATAATTCAGAAGATGAAATTATAAATAAATTAAAAAATATTATGAAAAATATAAATGATACTTATTTAGAAAATGACGGTATTGAAGAAAAAATAAAAGACATAATAGCCATTAACTTAGATAAACACTTAAGTATTCACCTAAACACTTTTAGTAACTTTAAATCAACACCCAATAGTGGTGAATTTGCTGAATTTGTTTCTTCGGTTAATAAATATATTGTTTTAGTTATTATTATTTACAAATATAATAATATTAAGATAGATACTGATTGTATTAAAAAAGTAATAGAATATTGTTTATCTTATTTATTCAAACCCAGAAAAGATACTTTAAATACACCCGATAATATTACTATGATTATATATGATACATTGATATCTATTTTAACCGTAGCAAGATTTGATTCTATATTTGTTGAAATAGACGCAATACTTGAGGGACATGATAAAATAGAAGAATTATTTAAAATAAATATAAATAAACATAGTTTGAATAAATATAAACCAAATATAGATAAATTCATCGATGAATATAAAACTATAAATAAATCTCCACAATCAAATAATACGGAACCAAAAACAATTCAGCAAATAATTACTACTAATGTAGAAAATACTCTACAATCATTAGATGAAAACCTCAAACCAAATATTAATATTTCACAGAAACAAATACAACAACACGAAGAAACTGTATTAGATACCGAACTAGATACCCAACAGGACACATTAGGTACAGAAGAAGAAGATACAGCAGATACAGAAGATACAGCAGATACAGAAGATACAGCAGATACAGCAGATACAGAAGATACAGAAGATAAATATACAGAAGATAAATATACAGAAGATAAATATACAGAAGATAAATATACAGAAGATAAAGATACATTAGGTACAGTAGATACATTAGGTACAGTAGATACATTAGGTACAGTAGATACAGTAGATACATTAGGTACAGTAGATACATTAGGTACAGTAGAAGATATTGAAGAACCAGAGGAAACCACAAGTGTCGAAGAACCAGCAAGTGTCGAAGAACCAGCAGTTGTTGAAAAACCAGCAGTTGTCGAAGAACCAGCAGTTGTCGAAGAACCAGCAGTTGTCGAAGAACCAGCAGTTGTCGAAGAACCAGCAGTTGTTGAAGAACCAGCAGTTGTTGAAGAACCAGCAGTTGTCGAAGAACCAGCAGTTGTTGAAAAACCAGCAGTTGTTGAAAAACCAGCAGTTGTCGAAGAACCAGCAGTTGTCGAAGAACCAGCAAGTGTCGAAGAACCAGCAGTTGTTGAAAAACCAGCAGTTGTTGAAAAACCAGCAGTTGTCGAAGAACCAGCAGTTGTTGAAGAACCAGCAGTTGTTGAAGAACCAGCAAGTGTCGAAGAACCAGCAGTTGTTGAAAAACCAGCAGTTGTCGAAGAAACAGTTAATACTAAAATACAAAAATCTACAAAAATATCGGAAAACGACCTTGAAGATATTACTCTAAACTCGCAAAAAATAAATAAAGAAGCAGAATCTTTAATAAAATTAGCAAAAAAAGAATTAATTATAGGTGAAAAAAAAACTTCTATTTCTACTGAACCATCATTAATAAAAAATATAGATATAGTAGATAATCCTACAGAAGATAATTTCGAAGCACAATTAAATAAAACAAAAATACAACAACTGGTAACTAATCTAGATATATTTAATTCTGAAAACACCACAGAAGAATGGGTTTATAACGTATCCTCAATTATGTATGATTTTATAGAAATACTTACATATGGAGAAATTAATGAAATATTATTATTTTATGAAAAACCAGTTAAGAAAATAGATAATAAAACCGAACAGTCGGAGAAAATTACAATTGTAAAAGATAATAAAAATAGCTTAATGATGACTTTATTAAAAATATATCTATTTTCAAAAAAATATAAAAATAATGAAAATATGAATCTAGAGTTTCATCGAAAGATATTTTATCCAGAAAAAAAAAGTGGGATACGAAATATTTTAAACACCTTAGATATAGATACAGAAGAAGATATAATAGAAATAACTGATAAGAATGATGATAAAACTATAGATTTAAAAATTACAAAAATTAATGATATGGAATATTCAATTATATTAGAAGTTACGCGCGACGATGATAGTGATGATGATAGTGACGATGATAGTGACGATGATAGTGATGATGATAGTGATGATGATAGTGATGATGATAGTGATGATGATAGTGACGATGATAGTGACGATGAAAAAAAAACACAATTAGGTGGTAATAAATACACCGATACTTCAAGTTCATATACAACCTACAATGATGATACTGATTCTGAATCATCTGATATAAGCACATTAAGTGATTCGGAATCATTTGATATGGGTACATTAAGTGATTCAGAATCATTTGATATGGGTACATTAAGTGATCATGAGTCATTAAGTAAAATAACTACGGAATAAGATTAGTATTATTTAATATTTTTTTTACTTAATTTAGATAAATTTTTTTTTATTTCTAAAAGTTCATTTATATCTATTTTAGGTTTAATTCTATTTCGCCACATTTGATATTTATTTACGATTTCTTTTTTTGTTGGAACATAGAATTTTTTTTTTAATGTTACAGTATGTTTTAGATTATTTTTAATGTTCATTAAATTATAATCTTCATCAAAAAAACATTTATATAATCCAATATTGTATAATAAGTTATCAAGCATTATATATATATATATATATATATATATAATAATATAATAATATAATAATATAATAATATAATAATATTTTTATAAAATATGGATACATTTAGCTGTGATGATTCAATTCACGAAGATTTTGATATATTTAATAGTATAAAAAATGAATATAATATATACAATCAAGAAGAATATAATATAGTTTCTGAGAATATATTACAAGAAATATATATATTAAAAAAAAATATAAATATAAAGAAAAAACTTATTAATAATATTAACAATAAAATATCTTCTATTAAAAATAATTTTTTAATAGAAACAAACAAATGGACATTGAATGATTCATGTAATATAATAAAACTAGATAACAAAATAAGAAATATAATAGAAGTCCATAATATTATTTCTGAATTGAATTATGATAAAGAAGATATAGAACTAATTATTGAAAATAAAATTAATA
>Ga0302136_1001004_pt1 | contig 13066 bp, 13 predicted proteins | sample CBN3_20m_MG_FD_203116 | JGI IMG/M metagenome (GOLD analysis project Ga0302136, IMG submission 203116) | Marine microbial communities from Western Arctic Ocean, Canada - CBN3_20m | ecosystem: Environmental > Aquatic > Marine > Oceanic | place: Canada: Western Arctic Ocean | collected 2017-09-15
CAAAAAGGTGCAAAGTTCCTTCTTCTCTACGGTCTGCTGGAGGCTGAACAGGTGGGATAAGTGTGCCCAAAATCAGGAAATATCAAACGAAACCCAACAAATTAGCCGCCGCACCACTCGCAAACACCTGGTTTTGAGGGAAATACATACATGATGAACCGAAAAGACCGGTTATGCCGAGGTCTCTATTAGTAAGTCAACATTGCCTAGAACGAACCCTCAAAGGGCACCAAGCCCTAATATGCAAACGCCGAATGTGGGTCAGGTTGCGGCGAAACCACTGATGAGAATTTTCAGGGTCCCAGCGCAAACGTTCGATCTTGTAGGGCTTTATCCCCAAATTTGTTTGCATTCGGAACTGTTGCTCGATTTAAGGCCAGAAACGATTTATGATTGGATCTGGTCTTCTGATGGTTTGAAAGTCTGCATCAACAAGCCTAGAATACCAAATTTGACAATAATTGGGCTGCCTTTTGAAGGGCAACATCCGCAGGCACTCTGATTTCAGATTTCTAACGTTATTTTTGATGTAAAAATTGCGTATATTTTGATTACTGTTTACCGAATCTTGCCTTAAATAATATTCAGATCGTTTACTTTCACGATGTTCTTTGGAAACTCGGTTTCACCATCTGATGTCCATGTTGCGGAGCCTTTTTATCTTGTAGGCATCTCTTTCTACGCGAATATCTTGGAGGCCTTTTGAAATGTGCTGTTGGATCTGCGATGTTTTTAACTTCCGAAGTAGGTAGATGTAACCACAGTCGATGAATAAAGGCTGGGATCATTTTTGATGATATGAATTCATTATTTTTTGCGTTTTAGGTATTTGACAAGTTATAAAGTCTTACGTATGCCGAAAATCTGCGATAATCCGTCGGTAAAAATACTTACGAAGTAAGTCTTTGTTTTAACTAATCGTCCAGTAACGGTCATCATTATCGTTGTTTGGCTTATGTTCTATTCTATATTCTATAGAGGGCTCTAATTTCGATGAAAAAGTCTGTGACCTTGAAAGACATAGCCAGAGAAACTGGGGTCCATGTTTCAACCGTCTCCAGAGCCTTAGACCCGATTGGTCAGAAAATGCTGACGGCCAGTGTCATTGAAAAAGTTCGCGCTTGTGCATTACGTATGGGGTACCGAAAAAATAATCTTGCGTTTGGCCTTAAAACTAACCGCACAATGACTATTGGTGTCATTATTCCCGATTTGACCAATACTCTATTCCCACTCATTGTTCGGGGAATAGAAAGCGTTTTGGAAGCCCGAGGATATGCATCAATTATTGTCAACACTGACAATAACGCTGATCGCAAGGCTAAACTTTTGGATGTACTTTTAGAACGGGGCGTGGATGGAATTATAGATGCTGCAGCTGACATTTCTGACCCAAAGATGATTGAAGTGTTTGAGCAAGGACTGCCTATAGTTACCGTAAACCGGGCGATTAAAGGCACTTCAATTCCAAGTATTATTAACGATGATACTGCGGGGATCCAGTTACTGCTCAAATTTCTTGTGGAAAAAGGACATCGCAAAATTGCGCATGTTGCCGGGCCGCAATTTTTAACTACGGGACGGACCCGTCTGCAAGTTTTTGAAAACACTTTAAAAGACTTGAACCTAACGTTACTATCAGACTTGGTAGAAATAACATCTCGATTCGACGAAGACGAAGGGCTTCGCGCGACTGAAGTTCTTTTAGAAAAGAAACTTGAATTTACGGCTTTGGTTTGTGCGAATGATCGGTTGGCTATAGGTGCTTTGGAGGCCCTTAAAAAGCATGGCCTCAAATGTCCTGATGATATCTCTGTCACGGGCTTTAATAATCTTCCCTATCTGAGAATGGCAATGCCCGGCCTCACCACAATTAATATCCAAAAGTTTAATGTGGGCCGAGCTTCAGCCGAACTAATATTGCGGTCAATTGATGATCCTGACGCAGTGATCCCATCTTGCACAATCTTGCCGGTGCAACTAATTGAGCGCGGAAGTGTTAAACCTCCAGCGCCGGCTAAACATTAGGACTATGCAACGTGGTTTTAGCAGGGTTTGATTTAAATCTACTTTCCCTTGCGGCGCTATTTTTAGCGTTTGCGTTGGGCGGCATCGTGAAGGGTGCCACTGGTGCGGGCGCTCCAGTTATTGCGATACCCGTCATCGCTATTTTCTTCGATGTACAGCTCGCTGTAATAATTATGGCTGTTCCGAATTTGATATCCAACCTAATACAAATTATTCACTATCGTAAAGTCGAAATAAATCGTGTGGCCGTCAACCGCCTCGCATTTTCGGGGGCTTTAGGATGTATCTTCGGGACCCTCATTTTAACTAATGCTCCAGCTCATTTTCTGGAAATTATCGTCGCTTTATCTACTGCCTTATATATATCCATTAGATTGTTAAAGCCTAAGCTTATATTGCCACAGCATCTCTTCAATAGTCTTTCTCTACCCATCGGCTTAGCCGGTGGAGTAATTCAAGGATCTTCGGGAATTTCAGCACCCATTGCTCTGAGCTTTCTGAATGCTATAAAAATGACACGGGAATCCTTTATTTTCACTATATCAAGTTTTTTTGGATCAATGGCGGCAGTGCAAATCATTATACTTGGCTTTTTGAATATGTTAAGTTGGCCTGTGATAGCCACAAGTGCAGCCGCACTCATCCCTCAGTTGCTATTTATGCCAATTGGAAATGTACTGATAAAGAAAGTTTCTAAGAAAACATTTGAAAACATTATATTGATGCTTTTATCATTCCTCTGCCTTAAATTAATTTACGGTTTATTTTTATGATTTATTCGTAAAAGATGCTGTCTCTTACGAAGAATTAACTTTTTTGAAACGGTCAGACCAGTCTGATAGGGACATGGTGCCCTTGACTAAATCTGGAAACTGGTCCGACAAACGGCTACCTGAGTAAAAAGCAAGCTTTGTTGCCGCTCGCGATTGTGCAGCGGCAAGCCAATCACTAACTCTTGGATAAGCTTGTGACCAAAGTCCATCCAAACCCAAATCTTCAATCCGGTCCACCACTGGAAGTATAGCAATATCAGCAAGCGTATATGAGTCGCCCAGCAACCATGGGCCACCAAATTTCTGAAGCATAGAATCCATCCTATAAAAACTACGATGCAAGACGGCGAACGAGTCGAAAATTTGCTGTTCTGAGAAACCAGTATTTTTATCAAACGAACGGTAGAATTCTGATTTGAGGGGCCTTTTCAGCCTCAGCAAGCGAAACTCACTATTTGACATCATAGCAAATTTTTTCATGAGTCCACCAAAATGAAAAGAAGGAATCCGGACAGCGGGGCCAGGCCAAACATCCACAAATACAAGCCAAGCACGCATTTGGCTCCTCAGGTAAATATCTTTTGGGCGGTAACTTTTATCTGGAAACCTATCTTCTAAATACTCCAAAATAGAAGTTGACTCAAAAACAGGGTTTCCCTTATCCAGCAATGTCGGCACGACACCATTAGGGTTCAGCTTGAGGTACCATTCCGATAAATGGTCATGGTTCGAGGAGACTAGCTGCCGATCCTGCCATTTTAATTCCTTTTCCTCCAAAAGAAGTCTCACTTTGATACTGCAGGTAGATTGAGAAAAGTTATATAGCTCCAACATAGTATTAAATTCCCGGCCATTTAGTTAAAATTAATATTTCTGATATAGACAAGTACAAAGATTATTCTTGACGTGAGCGAAGTTTTTTTTTTAATATGAAATTATGCAATCGATTGCAAGTCGCTTCTAGTGATTCTTATGATATATTTTCTAGTATTGCAGGATTAAGGGAATTAAAATGACCGCTGTTGAAGAGCCTTTTATAGTAGCAAAAAACCTAACGATTACATATGAATTGCACCGAGAAAGAAAAAAGCTAGTAGCGCTGCAAGATATTAATTTAGAGATTAAGAAAGGTGAGTTTCTTGTTCTGGTAGGTCCATCAGGCTGCGGCAAGACGAGTTTCATAAATGCAGTTTCTGGACTTGTGCCTAAATCCGAAGGAAGTGTGACTGTAAGCGGCAAGGAAGTAACTGGTCCGGGACCTGATAGGGCCATGGTGTTTCAGGACTACGCACTTTTTCCTTGGCGTACCGTGGAAGCCAATGTGAGACTACCGTTCGAGCTTCAAGATCTGGGGCTTTCGGCCGCCGAAAAGCACGATCGGGTAAAAAAATCTTTAGAGCTCGTTGATCTGATAGGATTTGAAAAATCATTCCCCTATGAGTTGTCAGGTGGCATGAAGCAACGGGTTGGAATAGCACGCGCTCTAGTTACCAGCCCAGATATTCTTTTAGCAGATGAACCCTTTGCCGCAATTGATGCAATGACCCGCGAGGCAATGCAGGGCGAATTGGAACGAATTGTGATGGAAACGGGCCAAACATGCATCTTTATCACGCACTCAATTGATGAAGCTATTTTGCTTGGAGACCGAGTTGCGGTCATTTCTTACCGTCCTGGTAAGGTGAAAGAGATAGTTGAAATTGACTTTCCTCGACCCCGCATGAATAATTCTGAAGTTAAAACATCAAAAAAATATGCTGAGCTTCGTGACCATATTTGGAATTTGGTAAAAGACGAAGCCACCCAAACAAATAGGGGAGAGTGATCATGCCTCGCTCAAAAAGTGTGATAAATACGCAATTTGAAACAGATGATCCAAACAGGATTCAGGATGTCGGTTGGACGTTTAAAGAAGTTTGGCGCCGGTCTAGAGGTTTTGTCGTAACAAGTGTCAATCTTACCATTTTTTTTATATTATGGGAAATAGCAACTGTTTATGGTGACATTAATCAGTTATTTCTACCTAAGGCTTCAGCCATGTTTGGCGAGTTATGGACTGGATTGACAACACGCGCTCCGGAAGGGGCTGTTTTTTCAGGCAGTATTCTTGATCATTTCCTACATAGTTTTAAAAATTTAATGATTGGTCTTGGGATCGCCTGCTTGATTGGAGTTCCGGGCGGCCTCTTGATGGGCGGCAATAAGTATATAGAATCAATATTAAGCCCTTACGTCTGGGCTTTGGCATCTTTACCACGGATAGCTCTTGTTCCGCTTTTCATTTTATTTCTTGGATTTACGACAAAAATGCAAGTTACAATTATTGTACTGTCCGCAGTTTTTCCAATCATCATTAACTCTTGGGCTGGAGTTAAAACAACAGAAAAATCTCTATTAGCGGCAGCCCGGGTTTTTGGAGCAAACAGACGGCAGCTCTACATAAAAGTTGTTCTACCATACACGCTACCTTTTATTATATCTGGTATTCAACAAGGGATTGGCCGGGGGTTAATTGGGGTAGTTATAGCTGAGCTTTTTGGCGGCTCAAAGGGACTAGGGTATCTGATTCAAAGATCCGCAGATACGTTTAATACTGCAATGACTTTTGCAGTATTACTTTTATTGATCATTATGTCCTTGTCACTTGTTAACTTTACTAGATGGCTAGAGGGATACGTTGCCCCTTGGCGAAACTCTAATCATCTGTGATGCCAAAACTGATTATACTAACCATACAATTCAACCATAAAAAAGGGATGCAAAATGGCTTTTAGAAAAAAGAAAACAACAATGATGCTACCAAGACGGGAAGTTTTATTTAGAGGTGGTATGGGTGCTCTGGGCATAGCAATTGGAGCCTCAGCATTTCCGTTCAAAGGTGCGTACGCAATGGATTCATCTGCAGTACAATCTAGTGTGAGTAAAATCCGCATGGCCGACTGGAACCCCAATTATGCAGCGCAGTGGTCTTGGAGACTAGCCCAATTTAAGGGTTTTTTTGAGAGTGCCGGTATCGATGAAATTGAATTTTTTCTGACTGATACATATTTTCCTGGATTGATAGGCGGCAGCCTAGACGTCGCCCACTCAGATGTTGATGTTCTATTTGGCTCTGCAGCAGCCAGTGGAGTTCCACTTAAACTTATGAGCGTATATCGCGATAAAGAGTGGTGGATCATGGGTGTAGGAGAAGGGATAGAAACATTTGAAGATTTGAAAGGTGGAAAAATTTCAGGAGGAGGGCTTGGTGGGCGCAACACTTGGATTCAGCGTCAAATTCTCATCCAAAATGGGCTTGATCCTGATAAGGATGTTGAGATGGTTCCAATGAAAGGTGGCTCAGATGGGCGCATGAAGGCTGTTATAGCTGGAGTCCTGCAAGGGGCATCTGTTTTTCCGCGCCATGAAAAAGGATTGAAAGACAATGGAGGTAAATTTATCTCAGCAACACAACTTGAAGTGCCACAAGAAGGCTTTATCACCAATATGGAATGGGGTGCCAAGAACGAAGATGCACTTTATGCTTGGCAGTATGCCGAGTTGAAAGCACGGCAATGGCTACTTGACCCTTCTAATAAAGATGCGGCTTATGCAGAAATGCGCTCCAAAGGATTTGAAATCCCTCCAGAATTTGAGGCTCAATATGAAACTGAGTTAGATCAAATATCTAACGACGGCGGATTTTCAGAAGAGTCCATGGATGGTTTTGCACAGGGAGTGATAGATCTTGGCCAAGTTCCAGAAAATTTTGATTGGCGTGATCACGTAGACTTACGGTTCTTGCATGCGGCCCAAGATTCGCTGGGCATTCCGCGTCGCCCTTCTTAAATTAACCAAAAATTAAGTAAGAGACCAGTAAATCTGGTCTCTTTTTTTTAAGGAACCAAACATGGGCATGTTAATTAACGGTCGTTGGGATAGTGACGCCGCTGGTACGCAAGCATCTGATGGAAGCTTTGTTCGGGCAGCCTCTCCCTTTAGAGACGTTATCTCAAATCCAAGTTCAGACAGCAAGCAGTTCCCTGCTGAAAAAGGCCGATATAACATAGTTGTCTCATACGCTTGCCCTTGGGCCCACCGCACGTTGCTCTATCGCGCCCTCTTGGATCTGGAAGAGGTCATTGATATCTCGGTTGTCAATCCGATAAGCTACCCCAAAGGCTGGACTTTTCAACCTTACGAGGGCGTTAGTAACTTGACTGGCCTCGAAATTGATTATTTGCATGAACTTTACACAGCCATAGATCCTCACTTTACTGGAAAAGTAACGGTTCCGACCCTCTGGGACAAAAAAACCAAAAGAATTGTAAATAATGAGTCGTCAGAAATCATACGAATGCTGGACGGCCCGTTTTCTCAGCTCTTAGGAAATAGTCCGAACTCGATGCTAAAAAATTATTCTCAAACGGAAATAGAGAGTATGAATGCCTTAATTTACAAAGGGCTTAACAATGGCGTTTATAGGGTCGGGTTTGCCAAATCTCAATCAGCCTATAACGCCAGCGTGGCACTTCTCTTTGAAACCTTAGATAAGTTGGATACTGTCCTGGCTAGAAATACCTTTCTTTTAGGAAGCCAGCCCTGTGAATGCGACTGGCGCCTGTTGCCAACTTTGGTTCGATTTGACCCAGTTTATTATTACCATTTCAAATGTAATAAACAAAAACTTCGGTCTTATAAAAATATCAGACGATATATACATCGTCTTCTTGAGGTGCCAAAAGTTGCTGAAACGCTGAGGCTAGATCATATAATTGATCACTATTATTTGTCTCACTTGAAGATCAATCCCTACGCTACAATTCCCATTGGTGTCTCCAATGATATTGCGGATTTATGAATTCTAGATTGGAACAAGGTATGCTCACTTTATATCATTATGACCGATCCACAGCCGCTCAGAGAGTTCGGCTCAGCCTAGATGAGAAGCAATTGGAATGGAAGAGCGTTATAATTGATACAGCGACTGGTGACGCAAGCCAGCGACCAGAAAACTTTCACCAATTAAATCCAAAAGGCTTAATTCCACTTCTGGATCACAATGGATTTACACTTCCTGAATCCACTTTAATCTTGGAATATCTGGAGGACGCTTTTCCAGATCACATTCGGCTCACACCAAGCTCGACCCAAGAGCGGGCTATTATGAGACTCTGGATGCGGAGGATTGAAGATGGCATCCATGTTGCCAGTCGCACGATTGGTGTCTGTATAGTCAATCGATATATTTACAAAGAAGCTGACAAATCCAAACTGGCAAACTATTATGCCCAGATGCGTGATCCCGTAAGAAAAAATAATGATCAGATTAACATCGAGATGGGTCTGGAGTCTCCTCTGTTACCCCCTTCGTTGCTAGCCTTTAAGAATCTTTTTCGTGAAATGGATGCACATCTAAAAACTAATTCGTGGCTGGCTGGGGAGACCTATTCTCTAGCAGATATTTCATTGGTTGTGTATTTAACACGGATGTCGTCGTTCGAAATGGCACCATTGTGGAAAGAGCTAAAGTATCTCTGTGCCTGGTTTAACAAAATACAAAATAGAGGCGCTTATAACACAGCAGTAATTGACTGGGGTGATTCCACTGCAGAGAAAAGAAAAACTGAGGGGCTTGCTGCGTTTGAAACTGTAAAATCTTTATGGACTAATGCGGGGTAAGCAGACCCAAAAAAGTCTTTGGGTCTATTAGTTAAAGCTTTCGGTTCACCACCTCTTTACCTTCAAAATAATTTTGGATGTTTTCCCAGGATTTAATGAAGAGATCAGTCCAAGCTTGTGTCGTTATGCCGGCTATATGAGGCGTTAGAAAAACTTTCTGTGCTGTTATCTCTGAAAGATTTAGCAGGGGGTTGTTCTGAGTTGGTGGTTCTTGACTGAAAACATCCGTGGCTGCTCCTCTGATAGAGTTGGTCTCCAAGGCCTCTGCAAGGGCGCTTTCATTTACAACGCCACCTCTTGCCGCATTTATCAAGATGGCACTCGATTTCATCATACCAAGTTCGTTAACCGAAATAAGATCCACTGTTTCTTTAGATAATGGAACGTGAACAGAAATTATATCTGCAGTTTGAAGTAAATTATGTAAATCAGAAATGTTTGCACCTACGGCTATAGCTTCAGATTTACTTGGTTGAAAGATATCAAAACACAAAACTGAGCAACCAATAGATCTAAATAAACGTGCAGTCTCTCGCCCGATTGTTCCAAAACCGATGACGCCGACAGTTTGTCCCTGCATCGAAATCATTTTGTGAGCTATCATTTTTTGCCGGGTTTCTTCATATTGGCCATTGTTTATTCCTGCATTACCTAGGTGCAAATTCCTTGACAAAACGATGGCTGTTGCGAGACAAAATTCAGCTACAGCAAAAGCACTTCCTCCTTGAACATTACATACAATAATTTCATTATCCTGACAGAACTTGTGATCAAGCCGATCAACACCTGCACCTGTAACTTGAACAAATTTTATAGACGTGTCTAAAAATAGGGTATTAGAAATTTTTGGTCCTACTGCAGGTATAAGCAAGGCCTGCGCATCACGGGCTATGTCAATCAAATCTGACTTATCAGGAACAAGATAGCGCACTTCGAGATGATCAGGGGCGATTGCTTTAAAATCGATAAAGTCTTTTTCTGGCCGCAGGCAGATCACTTTTCCAGATTTAATTTTGGGTTGAGGCAGGTTTTGCATTAGATCATACTGCACTTTCTTCGCCCAAAACAGTAACTTTTCCAGTTGGAAAGAAACACAATAACTTTAAAGTTTTATCTCCAGTATTAAGAGTGCAGTGCCACTCATTCGGAGGGACAATCAGCGTGTCCCCAGGTCGTAGATTATAGTTTCCCGTATCCGTTTCCGTCCGACCAACACCTTCGAGAACATAAATGCATTCCTCAACATCTGGGTGATAATGGCGCTTCCGACTTTGTCCCTTTGTCATCACCTCAATTTCAACCAGCCGCACTGAGATATCGTTGGCGCCAGAGCCACCACTAACGATTTGACGTGAAATCCTGCCAGGCAAGTCCAGTTTAACTGCTTTGTCCTGAGAAATTTTGCAGGCCATTAACAGAGTTCTCCATTAAGTTTATCTAATGTTGCAAGGCCACCGTTTACCTCATCAAGCAATAAAAATATTTCTGCCGCCCTTACCGAGATTGCTATTGCCAAATCTTCAACCATTTGCTGACCTTTTTCGATCGTCGCCTTTTTAGGATCCCCATACCAACCAGTTGGTGCAATTGCCCGAATATCACTTAGGACGGGTTGATATGCACGCGTCCGACGTAACTTGTCCATTTTTGATCCATGGCCTGAATCTGACGAATCTTCTATCTGATCTAAATGCACCAGTTCGGGGTGAGCAGAAAGAATAGCTAAGGTTTCAATTTCACCTCCATGTGTCAAACCTCCAGATGTGGGCCCATAAAGTTCCTGCGCAACATAGCAGGCCTGTACGGTCAGTACGCTCAGACCACATTCGCGATGAAGCCTTTCCGCGGCAATAGCTAAAGAAGACGAGTTCCCTTCGTGCCAGTTCAGTAGAATGAGCTGCTTCGCACCATGCTGAGCAAGTGATTCGCAGGTTTCATAAACAACGCGGATATAAGTCTCGTGAGTTAAGGTGATGGTTGCCTCAAAAGGCATATGGAACGGCGTGACACCCAAAGGGCCACCCGGAATAACTAAACCATTCATTTTTTCGGCAACATGCTCTGCAATCAGATTTGCTGCAAATATGTCCGTTCCAGCAGGCAAATGAGGTCCATGCTGCTCTATGCTACCAGCGGGTAAAATCACCAAAGGGTTAGATTTTAATTGACGAGCCACTTCGGGCTGCGTCAACAATTCAAGACGGCGACTACTTAGGGTCAAAGGCTATTCTCCTTTTGGTGCGACCACCTTTAGTATAGTTTTAGATAAAAGCTATTCAAATCAAAGCTACGCATAGGTAAGATGTTATGTTGCTTTTGGAACTAATGGTGATTGGATTTAATATTTTGCTTTGCGATTGCCATTACCTCATCAACAGATACCATGGATGCTTCGTTCTCAATTGACTTAAGTGCGGCATAAACCATTGCAACAGCCACGTTTCCATCACTTGCTGTCAATTGAGATGAAATACCAGACACACACGCGTCAGCAAACAATTCAAGCTCATCTTGAAACATATTACCTGCAGGCATTACCAAATTCTCTCGCAAGCCATATCCATCTTTACCTCTTTGAATGTAAAGGCTTGAGCTTTTGTGCAGATTTTCTGGGGAATCCCAAGAAGCAAAATCTAGTTCAAAATGCATCAACCCCTTCTGACCAAATACGCGAGTTGAAAAAATGCCTGGTGAAGTCCAACAGCTACCGACGTAGCCAAGTACTCCATTTTTAAATTTAATAACTGACATCGACTGATCATCCACCTCTGCGCCGACGGGCGAGAGTTTAGAGGCGCTGGAAGAAACACTGTCCACTGGTCCAGCTAGGTAATGCACTACATCAAACATATGAATGGCCAGCTGCGAGAGAGGACCACCAGGCGCTCGATCACGGTACCAACGCCATGTGTCTGGGGTCAGTTCTAGCGCCCGTTCATTTGAAAAATTAGCTTCAATAAAAGATAGAGTACCAAGTTCTCCAGCATCTAATTTTGCTTTCATAATTTTTATGCCTTGCAGCAAACGCGAACTGTGGCCAACTGTCATTATAACGTTGTGTTTGAGCTGTAATGCCTCCATCCGCAAACCGTCTTCTAAAATATTTGAGATTGGCTTTTCAGTGTAGATATGTTTGCCAGCCTCTGCGACTTTCTTTGCAACTGAATAATGTTGTTCGTTGGGTACGGTAATTATAACACCTTTAATTTCTTTATTTTTTAAGATGTCTTCTAGGTTGTTGACGGTTTCAATTCCAAAAGTACGTGTAAAATCATCTCTTTTTTCCTGAGAGCGCGAATAACCAGCTACTATTTTAAGCTTACTTGATTTTTGCGCTGCAACTGTTAGTATTTTTGACCATCGGCCCAGCCCAACAATTGCTACTTTTACCGAAGTTTCCATATTAATTTTTCCTCTTTCGAAAACTATGCGAACGATTGCACTAATACTTTAATCTGTCAACCCTTTCCCATTCTGTCAAGGAGATGGAGCCCTCTGCATAACTACGAGATTCCCAGTGCGGCCAAATTTTGCTAAACTTGGTCCATGCAAAAGCCATTTTCCACCCAACCCGAACTTTTCGCAACCAGCGTCGACCTTGAGCACCCCAGCCTGCAAGGCTTGGACGGGGCGGAGGCAGTGCTGGACTGGGCCAAACTCGAACATCTGCTGATTGGAATTTACGCCAGCAAGACTGGTCGTCCCAGCTATCCGTTGCTGACTTTGCTGCGCGCGTCCCTCTTGGGCATTTGGTATCGCCTGAGTGATGTGGAACTGGCTCAGACTCTGTTTCGCGACTTGCTTTTCCGAAAATTTTGCCACCTCGAATTGGGTGGCGATGTGCCGGATGCGAGCACCATTGGCCGTTTCCGCCAGAAGTTAGTTGACGCAGATCTGTGGGAGCAATTACTGGGCGAGGTCAATAGGCAGCTTGAGGTCAAGCACATCATCATGACAGAGGGTCGGATTAATATTATCGACGCCACGCCAATTGAGGCGGCGCAATCAGGACCCGGAAAAGGCGTAGGAGGCCAACCCAAGCGCGACCCCGAGGCAGGCTGGCACGTCAAGGCCGACAGCCGTGGCAACATGAAATCCACCTATGGCTATTCGATCCACACCGGCGTGGATGAGGACGGCTTCATCCACCGCCAAACCGTCACGCCGGGAAACGCCCATGATAGCACCGAGCGTGATACGCTTTTGCTGGGCGATGAGGTGGCGTTGTATGCAGACGCGGCCTATTCCTCGCGCGCCACACGCAAAAAGCTGGAGAGCTTTGGCATCGAAGATCAGGTGCAGCGCAAGGGGTGTCGCGGCCACCCACTGTCCGCTGCGGATGTTATCAGAAATGATAAAATTGCCGTGACGCGCTCCGGCGGAGAGCGCCCCTTTGCCACCTATAAATCCCGCTGCGGACTGGCTCGAACGCAGCTAATGGGCCTGGTCAGAAACATGACTTTTTATGGCTTAGCCGCTATCGCCCACAACATCCAGAAAGGTGCAAAGTTCCTTCTTCTCTACGGTCTGCTGGAGGCTGAACAGGTGGGATAAGTGTGCCCAAAATCAGGAAATATCAAACGAAACCCAACAAATTAGCCGCC
>Ga0302136_1001006_pt1 | contig 13055 bp, 10 predicted proteins | sample CBN3_20m_MG_FD_203116 | JGI IMG/M metagenome (GOLD analysis project Ga0302136, IMG submission 203116) | Marine microbial communities from Western Arctic Ocean, Canada - CBN3_20m | ecosystem: Environmental > Aquatic > Marine > Oceanic | place: Canada: Western Arctic Ocean | collected 2017-09-15
ACGCGGGCTAATCCTTCTCCGATAAATCTTTCCCCCGAAGGGCGTATAAGGTATTACTCTCAGTTTCCCGAGGCTATTCCTTAGAGAAGGGCATATTCCCACGCGTTACTCACCCGTCCGCCGCTCATCCCGAAGGATGCGCTCGACTTGCATGTATTAGGCCTGCCGCCAGCGTTCGTTCTGAGCCAGGATCAAACTCTCAAGTTGAAATACAATTACTTGTATAACCTTGACGTTCGAACCTCTGCACATCGTCCCACTGTTCAGGTGGGACGTCATTTAATCTGTTTATTGTGCTTCAGTTTCAAAAGAAACAAAAACCAAACAAACAGTGAAGCTGACCTTACATCATCGGACATCCACATAAATGCAGTAGCCCTAGTAAGTCGATATGCAGTTGTCTGTTCATCGAATGAACCAAACCGCCCACATATCTCTTCAGATATCAGTAGTTTCAAATAGCGTGACACAAAACTAAACGAAGTGCGCTTATTACTAAAAGCGCGCCCCGCTCAATATTATCTCTAATTCTGTTACGAAGCGTACTCTAAAATACCCGTCGTTCGTTCCGGCATCTTTCGTTGACTCCGGTAAAAGCGGGTTTAAGGTTAGGCGTAAGGAGTCGCAAGAGATATTTTCGTGAATCTTGCATTTTTTCAAACTTTCTTATTTAGACCATAAAATACTGCGCGAGGCGCAATATTCCCTCAAGAATCCAGTATTTGGCGCAATAATAGGTCCGGCAGGCATACCAAGTCAGCTCGTTAGTACGAACCAAAGGCCTTTTGGTTGCTTGGTAAAACGCTCCATATTAGCTAAGGCGACATAACCCCACGACGCCTGGTGTAGTGCCCCACCGCTGATAGTACTTGGTGGGGTGGTACAACAGATGCACTAAATGATCGATCTTATGCTGTTGTGGTAATCGCGATTCCCAATAGAACCAGAACCATAGAGGCACGTCCAACCATTGGCAAAACCTTCATGATCCTTGGGTCAGGCGCTTGACCCTTTTCTGCCATGGCCGGCAAATAGTAGTTCATGAAAACAATAACCGCCAAAAGTACTGTGGCCCCAAGCAACTTCATGTTGAAGGCCCGCCCCAAGTTCATGCTCCCATCATAGATTTGAGAGACGAGACCAATTCCCGTGACCCATAACAGCACCATCGCGACCAGCCCGATCCGTGCAAGTTTTATCATAGAGCGCTGAACAACTGCTGATGGCGCTTCCTTAGCTTTTTGGTGCTCCTTGCCAATCAGGACATTTGCAACCCCTGCTCCACCAGCGAGAAACAGCGATAGAAAATGGAAGAACTTTAAAATAACAATGAATGCCATAGTGATACTCTCTAGTTGACTTGATACTTGTGCACTCAATCCATCATATTGCACGCAAATCGTCAAACCCTATTGATTGGTTGCGGCGTTAAACGCTACGTAGCGGTACTTCGTGTCTCTGGAGCCATATTACCAGAAGGGGAGACCGGCTTTTGATGTTATTCGATATAATTATGGCGGAAATTAACCCAGCATGAAAACATCATAGCGTGTAGATTTTCCCACTATTTGGTGGGAGCATGGCTGTATTCCTGTGATCGGATCAGCCTTCGCTGGCCATTTCAAAACCACCCGGCTGAGCGCATTCTGGAGTGCCACCCTTACCAAGTCGGCGGCGTCCTCATCGGTTCCAACGATCTCGCGCACTTGACGTAGCTCTCGTTTCACCAATGCAGAATTGGTGCGGGGGGGATGCATTGGATCTATCAGGATCACTTCCGCCGACATTCCAAGGAGCAGATCCTTAGCATCTCCCTTCAACAGGGTCATCCGGCCAATGATCTCACGAAATTCGCCACCCTCTTGAGCTGCGCGCTTCATACCTTGCACAAGCAAGCCATGCATTTTCTCCGATCGCTCTATCATAGTCACCTGTGCACCGAGCGAGGCCAAAAGAAAGGAGTCACGGCCCAAGCCAGCGGTGGCGTCGACAACCATCGGGGTTTTGCCTGAGCGTAATCCCATTGCTTTGGCCAGAGCCTGTCCGCGCCCCCCACCAAAGCGAAGTCGATGAGCGATCGCACCGCTGACAAAATCAACTCGCAACTCCCCAACGCCCAGCTTCATAAGTCTTGCATTCTTATATCCAATAATCTTTTAGAGCCCAAACCCACATATTCGCGTATGGGCCACCCAATTATCCCATCCTACTGCGCTAGGATATCAGGAGTTATATAGATCAAGGTTGGCCCATCTGCAGCAAAAGCTTCTGCCACAGCTTGCTTCATCGCAGTCAAATTTATAGGTGCGGCGGTATAGGCACCATAGGCTTTTGCAAGACTTACAAAGTCAGGGTTTTTTGCAATCACAGCATTAGGCGCTATTTGAGCGCTGCGCATACTGTCCTCAATCTCTTTCAGCTTGGCATTATCCCAAAGAATAATTGGCAAGGCTTGGCCCAGCTCAACAGCCGTCCCAAGCTCCTGTACACTGTATTGAAAGCCGTAATCGCCAGCAATTGCCATAGTCGACTGATTTGGCCTAGCCGTTGCACCACCAATAGCCGCCGGTAAAGCATAGCCTAAAGTTCCAAATCCCGACGGATGATGCCAATGCTTTGGCCGAGCCATGGGCCAAACCTCATTGGCCACATAAGCAAATTGTGTCATGTCAGAATAAATCATTGTATCCTCAGGAACCGCCGTGCGCAAAGCATCTGCAATGGCAATAATCCCGGGACGCTCAGCTTCGCTCTCAGCGCGCCACAGATCTCGTTGGTGAGCAACAGCAGCCACCTGCCAATCAGATTCTGAAGCAACAAAGCATTTCAGCAAGCTTGCCATGGCATCCTTGGCCTTAGCATGAATAAACACGTCCGCACGATGCTCGTCACTCAAACACTCAGGATCTATATCAATCCGATATAGAGGGCAGTCATGACCCATATGGTTCCGCCAAAGATCAACCTCAGCTAATTCAGTGCCAACGGCTACAATACAATCTGCTTGCGCCATGACTTGCGATGAACTAGGCCGCGCCAGAGCAGCACCGAAGTTGAGTGGATAGTCCCAAGGCATAATCCCACGACCGGCAAAGGTCTCAAAACAGGCTGCACCACAGCCAGTCAAAACTTCGCGCAGAGCGATAGCCGCATCTGCAGCACCGCCTCCAATCACAAACAACGGATGGGAAGCATCAGCCAACGCGGCAGACAGGCCGCTCATATCTAAGCTTGCGGCGCCAACAGCCTTAGCGAGGGCTTCCAGTTTATGAGGCGCTGGAACAGCTTCGCCTTCTAAAAGCGCAATCGGGATCTGAATATGTTTACTACGAGGGCGCTGAGTTTTGAATTCTATTAGCGCGCGGTCCACGAGGTCATAAGCCGCTTGAGCGCTGTTCGCTTGATACGACCAATCACACACGGTGCGTGCAGCAGCTTCCTGATCCAACATTTGATGCAACTGCCCACGGCGGGCAGCGGTCTCATCCAAGCAGCTGGATAGCACCAGTACCGACACTGAATCAGAATAGGCTTGGCCCATGGGAGTCATAATATTACAAACGCCTGGACCAGTAATCACATAAGCAACTCCAGGTTTACCGGTAGCGCGCGAGTAGCCATCCGCCATAAAACCGGCGCCTTGCTCGTGTCGCGCCAAAATATGACGGATACCGGCCTCTTCTATACCACGATACATCTCTTGGTTATGCACTCCAGGAATGCCAAAAATAACATCAACGCCTCTGCTTTTTAGCATATGTGAAATTTGAGCGCCCAGTGGCTTTGTCTCTTGCATCAGTTTCTCCAAAATCTAATCGTAAATAAAGTATAAACAGCCAATAACTCGAGCCTGCCAAGTAACATTGTTATAGCCAAAACCCATTTGGCTGTATCATTGAGACTACCATAATTTCCTGAGGGTCCGATCACCTCACCCAAGCCTGGTCCAATATTTGCTAAAGCAGCCGCGGCACCAGAAAAAGCTGTAAGCATATCTAACCCCGTAAAGATTAAAGCCATGGCAGAGACACCAAGCGACACAAAAAATATCACAAAAAATGAAATCACCGAATTTATGACATCCAGACCCACAACCCGACCCTGATAACGCAGATTGAATACCCCATGCGGGCTGTTGATCTTGCGTAACTGCATGTGGATTGCCGACACTAGGAGCTGATAACGAAACACTTTCACCGAGCAAGATGTGGACCCAGCGCAGCCACCCACCAACCCCGCATAGAAAAATACCACCACCGCGACTGGGCCCCAACTGCTGTAATCTGCGCTGGTGAAGCCTGTCCCAGTTACGATCGAAATAATATTAAACAGCGCTTTACGAAATCCCAATTCACCGTTCAAAGCACTGCCTTGCCACAGCACCAGCGTCAAAAATCCAACAGCCATAATTATGATTATGAAAAACATCTGAATTTGTGTGTCTTTAAACAAAGACGTCGGCTGACCGTTAATCAACTGCACATAACGCACAAATGGCAAGGCTGCTAAACACATGAATAAAGCGCCCGCGTATTCCGTAGCAGGCCCAAACCGAACGAAAGAAGCATCATAAGACGAAAACCCGCCAGTAGCGATTGTCGTCATAGAATGCAAAACAGCATCAAACGCGCGCATTCCAGAGGATATATAGACCACAGCACAAGCTGCTGTAAGTCCCACATAGAGCCAGGCAATTTGTGATGCAATTTCTGTTGCGCGTGGCAAAATTTTTCCAAAAGTATCAAATCCCTCAGATCGGAAAATCTGCATCCCACCCACGCGTAACTCTGGTAAAAACACCATGGCCACAATAATAATCCCAATACCACCCAGCCATTGTAAAATCGAGCGCCACAACAGCAAACCGTCAGGCAGATAATCAAGGCCAGAGAATACCGTTGCCCCAGTTGTGGTGAGGCCCGACATCGCCTCAAAAAATGCATCTGTATAGCTAGCATCTGTCGCACCCAAAACGAATGGCAAGGCACCAAAGATTGGTAGTGCCACCCATACGCCAGTGGTCAATAAAAACGTTTGTTGTAGCGTCAACCCCCGCGCCTCTTCACGCCGCGTTGCCAAATACATCATGCCACCAATCAGAACTGTAATGAGTGCAGATTCCAGAAACACCCCCCAATGGCCGTTTCCACGTGAGAGATCCAAGGCAAACGGGAACAGCATGGTAAGGCCGAGACCACTTACCAATAATCCGACTACATTGAAAACTGGGCGTACATTAAACATGGGGAAAGCGTTGGCGTTGAATGCGCGTCAAGTCAAGCAATCAGCCGATGTGAAACAGGCTTTCAAAGGTACGCGGATCAAGGCTGGTTTGTGCGAAGGTCGGGCCTTCGGTCAAAACCGAGATTGCGTCGTGGCTATGTAGGCTTTCTTGGTGGCTCGCGATCACCCTAAAATCACTTACCCGGAGGTCTAATTGCAATTGTTTGCAAAATAACCGCGCCGCATCTTCCACGAAGATTGGGTTAGCGGCATTCAACTCTGCAAATGCCTGCTCATCTTCACGTTTGACCATAACCTGGGTCTCAGTGGGTACAGCACGCCGACAAAAATCAACTACGTCTTCAAACCACAAACAATTCTCACCTGGCGCAACCAGCAAAGATATTCGCGCCACTGATCGTTGTGAATGCGGCGTCGCCAGCTGTCCGCGGGTGGCACGCGCATGTTCAGACAGTTCAAGCGAGCACGGGCATGTAGAAGAATAAACGTAATCAAGATGGATGACCTTGTGGCGCTGACCATCAATTTCAGCCAACTCAAGTGCAATGTCGTAATATTGGTACCCACTTAATCCGCTGCGCAGGCTTTGCACCTTCATCGGAAAGGACATGCGCATCTGGATTCTGGCATCAAAGCTCTCAAGATCCGCCTTGTAATCATCCAAGGCACGCTCAATCACACCAAAACTAAAGGTCTCCTCGGAATGGCGATAAAAAGTGCGCATTATACGCGACATATTTATGCCTTTCTTACCGGCATCAAGTGACACAGAACCCGTAACAGAGGTTTCCAGCTGCAATGGCCCATTGTCGCGCGTTTGAAAGCGGATTGGCAGGCGAAAATTAGAAATGCCTACATGCTGAATACGTTTTTTGGCGCCACGGATCAGTGAGGATGGACCATTTTGGAGATCTGGCAGGCCGCGGACATAGTCAGCATCAGCCACAAAATTATTAGGGTATATGCGGTTAAGTTCAGGCGATATACCAGCTGGAAAAAAAACTTTCCTCACTGGATCAAGATCCTTCAATTCGGGCGTGCTCGCCGAAGCTACCCAGCGCCGCAACAATGCTGTCGCGGCCTCAGCTTCGGAAAGCGTGGGCGTATCGTCCATATTTGGAAAGCGAATATTCACGGCAATTTCCCCTTCTCTCAGGTGCGGGCCTTCCCCAACAATATGCGGGATCAACGGGTCAAGTTTCAACATCTTTCTGGAGATTTAGCGTATTGCATACAAATTCAAGTAATCTTTGGATTTTATTTGTCAACGAACGCAACGTCCAACGCAACTTGCAGATCAAAATTGAGATCTTTCGCACTTTCCAATCCAATTGACAGCCGCAAGAGACCAGGCGTTATCCCCAGCAGATTCTTTTGATCTTGCGAAAGGCGTTGATGGGTTGTGGTTTCCGGGTGCGTAATAATTGACTTTGAATCTCCCAAGTTGTTAGAAATAAGAATTATTTCAAGTGTGTTCATCATCAAAAATGCTTGCTTTTTGCTGCCGACATCGATAGCCAAAACTGTACCACCAGCACCCATCTGTGCCTGCGTCAGGTCAAATTGTGGATGGCTTTTCAAGCCAGGATAGATCACCTGCAGTAAATCTTCTCGCCGTTCGAGGACTTCAGCCAGCTCTGTTGCAGTCGCCACCTGTGCGCGGACACGTAGATCCAATGTTTCAAGACTTTTGACCATCATCCAGGCATTAAACGGGCTCATCGCACCACCGGTGTGCTTCATGAAGGGCTCAACAACCGAGCGAATAATCTCTTTTGTGCCAAGAATCACACCACCCAAACCGCGGCCTTGGCCATCAATATGTTTGGTCGCTGAATAAATCACCACGTCGGCGCCCAATGGGATCGCGTTGGAATAAACAGGAGTTGAGAAAACGTTATCCACCACAACTAACGCACCAGCTGCATGGGCCAAACCTGCGACTGCGGCAATATCAATTACTTCTAAAGTGGGATTCGAGATGCTTTCAAAAAATACTAGTTTCGTGTCTGGCGTGATAGCCTGTGCCCAAGCATCAAGGTCCAAGCCATCAACTAATGTGACCTGCACACCGAACCGCACCAACACATCTTCCAACACATACAGGCAGGATGTAAACAATGCCCGCGCAGCGACCACATGATCGCCTGCCTGAGTCATCGAGGCCAAAGCTCCATGCACCGCCGCCATACCGCTGGCCGTGGCAAAACCATCCTCTGCGCCTTCCAGAGAAGCTATCCGCTCTTCAAACATGCGTACAGTTGGGTTGCCGTAACGAGCATAGATAAACTCATCCTCCCCCGCCTGCTCAAACCGAGATTCGGCAGCTTCAGCACTTTCGTAAACAAAACTTTGGGTCATAAAAATAGCCTCTGACATCTCAGAGTATTGTGAGCGACGGGTGCCGGCATGCACCGCGAGCGTACGTTTATCGCGTGTCATTTGAACCTCCTTGGTAGCACAAAAAAACCCACCGGTAAAAGGTGGGGTGCTACAAATCTACCCAAACCTTTTTAGCAGCTTATTTAAAGTGGCCCGCAATCCGGTAACAAATCGCCACCCCTTGTGAGTAAAGCGCATATTAGGCACGGTCAACTCTGAAAGTTAGGCATGACCTGCAATCTCCCGTGGAAACCAACAGCCTCTAAAATGCTAAAGCCAATCTAACGAAGACAGACAGAGTTGCGCCACCAATTTGTTCAATCAACTGGCTTTCTGTATTCCATATTTAGTGAGTAAAGTCCCCTGCATCATGAAGAATGCAAACAACGCCGCGGTCAACCCAAAGGTCTTGAAATAAACCCAAATTTCTGTTGAAAAACAGCGCCATATCACCTCATTCAACAAGGCCAAGCCAAAGAAAAACACCATCACCCGTCGCGTTAGGATCATCCAGCCCATATCTTGCATCGGCAAGGTTTCTTGCATCACCACTCTCAAATAAGATTGTCCACGTAGCAAACCAATCCCCAAAAGCCCTCCAAAGATCAGGTATATGATCGTTGGCTTCATCTTGATAAAGCGTGCATCGTTCAGCCAAACCGTTAATCCACCAAAAACCGTTACCAAAATCACTGTCATAATCTGCATCGGGGAGATTTTACCAGTCAACTTCCAAAGGATAGCAGTGCAAACTAAAAGCAGCGGCACAAATAGGGCGGTCACAACAATGAAGCCTTGATAGTCACTCCCACCAATAGTGTAGACTGCCTCTTTCATTCGCATATAGGCAAAGAAAAAGGCAACTACCGGCCCAAATTCCAGAAGCGGCTTCACCCATTTTGGCAACTTATCATCAGACATAATCAATCGTCCCTATTATCCTGAAAATTCAACTATCACGGCACCCAGCGCAATCAAAGCCATCAATGCCACCCTGCGCGGACCCACTGTCTCTTTAAGAAAAAACCAACCAATCAAAGCGGCAAAAATCGTAGATGTTTCGCGCAAGACCGCTGCCTCCCCCACTTTATCCAAACGTGTAGCCATCAGGATCGAACCAAAAGACGCAACTGCCAGCAGCCCCCCTATGGGCCCCCGCCACCAAAGACCCTGTCTTCTTAAAGTAATCCCCTTACGCCTTGCATAAACCAAAGATACGATTGGCATCGCCCAACCGTCGATTACAAAAAACCAAGCCAGAAAGGTAAAGGGATTAGCCGCAGCACGGATGCCGTAAGCATCATAAGTCGTGTACAGCGCCACACATAACCCCGTGCAAAAAGCTAGGCCCAAGGCCATTTTCAAAGTCTCACGCTCCAGAGTTACAGTGCGCAAATTGTACACGGCCAACCCGAAGATGCCACCAAGCAATACGCCCATCCCCATCCATTGCCCGATCGTGAATACCTCTCCAAACAGAAAAAAGGCGCCAATCACGGTAAACAGAGGTCCCGTCCCCCGCACTATCGGATAAACAACCGTGTAGGCTCCCCGGGTATAGGCCATTGCCTGGAGTGTTTTATAAAGGGTGTGAATGGCCCACGCGCCTACCAGAATTGGCCAAAGATGCGGACCAGGCCAAGGCACCATGAAAAGAGCCACCGGCAAAGCAATCAATCCATAGCTCGCATCAATTGCCCCCCGCATCACCCAAGGATCCACACGTCCTTTTTGCATAGCTGCAAAAGCTGCATGAAAAACCCCCGCAATAAGTGCCAAAATCATAGCTAAATGTCGGCCTATTTCGGTACCTTCAACGGCCAAGATCCACTCAGTCAAAACCCTAGGCCCCTGTTAAGGCATTAGCAAATTCTTGGGGGTCAAAGGCGTCAAGATCGTCAATCTGTTCACCGACCCCAATTGCATGGATTGGCAGTGCAAATTTATCTGCCAGCGAGACCAGTACACCGCCTTTAGCGGTGCCGTCCAATTTAGTCATAATCAAACCAGATACATCGGCCAGCTTTTGAAAAGCTTCGACTTGGTTTAATGCATTTTGTCCTGTCGTCGCGTCTAGCACCAAAATCGTGTTATGAGGCGCGCTCGGATCTTTCTTGCGGATTACCCGTATAATTTTAGACAGCTCTTCCATCAAATCTGTGCGGTTTTGCAAACGCCCGGCGGTGTCGATCATCAGGAGGTCTGCGCCATCCGCTTCGGCCTGTGTCATCGCATCAAAAGCCAAGCTGGCAGGGTCCGACCCCTCCGGTGCGGTCATCACCGGCACGCCCGCACGCTCACCCCAAACCTTCAGTTGGCCCACGGCGGCGGCCCGAAACGTATCGCCGGCCGCAATCACAACTGACTTGCCCGCCTGTTTAAACTGACTCGCAAGCTTTCCAATCGTGGTGGTTTTGCCGGAGCCGTTCACCCCAATCACCAAAATGACCTGTGGCTTCTTATTGTATATTGGTAGCGGCCGCGCAACAGGCTCCATGACCCGGGCGATTTCTTTCGCCAATGCGGTTTTGATCTCAGAGGTTGACAATTTCTTGCCAAACCGGCCCTCAGCCAAATTCGCCGTGATCCGCACCGCGGTATCCACACCCATATCGGAGGAGATCAACAGTTCTTCTAGCTGCTCCAACATATCGTCATCCATCACCCGGCGCGGCGTACGCCCAAACACGCCAGACTTTTCAGGCAGCGGGTTGATCGGTGTCGTGTCAATTTCCAATGGCTCAAACACCACTTTTGGCGCCTCGGGCGCTTCAATAACCGCGATAGCTTTGACTAAAGGTTCGTCGTCGTCTGGGGGCTCAACCAGTAGCTCAGGTTTAATCTTAAGTTGAACGACGGCTTGAGGGACTTCTACAATCGGCGTTTCATCTTCGGCTATATCCTCTGGAGCAACATCCCCTCGCACAATCGTATCTAGACCCTCTTCCAGCTGCGCTGAAGATTTAAAAAGCTTAGATTTCAGTTTTCTGAAAAAGGACATCGAAGTGCTCCATAGCCTTGTATTTATCACACACACCCTAAGTGCATGCACGCTGTCGTTGGGCTGAATGTAATCAGACCATTGAGCAATGCCAATGGCGTATGGGTTTAGAAGCGCTCTTTTATGAAATTCCCATCAAGTAGCTACACTAAGGCGGATAATCCCATTTTAGATCTCTTCAGGGAAGTGTTTGATCACAGATTTGATCGGATTTGGCGCCGCCTGCCCAAGGCCACAGATCGAGGTGTCGGTCATGGCACTGGTAAGTTCAGTCAAAAGCGATTGATCCCAGGATTTGGCGCCCATCAGCTTCACTGCTTTTTCGCAGCCGACCCTGCATGGGGTGCATTGACCACAACTCTCATCTTCAAAGAACCGCACCATATTCAAGGCCGCGCCGCGGGCGCTATCTTGCTCTGACAGCACCACAACCGCCGCAGAACCGATAAAGGTACCCAAGGGTTGGAGAGTATCAAAGTCCAACGGCACATCATGAATAGACGCAGGCAACAGGCCTGATGACGGGCCGCCGGGCTGATAGGCTTTGAAGCGATGACCCTCCAGCATTCCACCACAAGCCGCAATTATATCAGTGATTGTTGATCCGGATGGCAAAAGAAAAACACCTGGATTTTTTACCCGGCCAGATACCGAATAACTGCGCAGTCCGCGACGGCCATTATGTTCAACCGCGTTCAAACATTCCGGCCCCTCACGCACAATCCGCGCCACCCACAGCAAGGTTTCCACGTTATGCACCAAAGTAGGGCGATTATGTATCCCCACCGCTGCCACGAATGGTGGGCGATGCCGTGGCAAACCACGCTTGCCCTCAATACTTTCGATCATCGCACTTTCTTCACCGCAGATGTAAGCACCCGCGCCACGGCGCAGATCAATGTACCCCTTAGCCACCAGACCCCCAGCCTCCAATGCCTCAATCTCGGCCTCAAGTATTTGCAGCACTGCAGGATATTCATCACGCATGTAAATAAAACAGGTTTCAGCCTCAACCGCCCAAGCGGCAATCAACATGCCTTCCAAAAACAAGTGAGGTGTCCGCTCTAGGTAGTAACGGTCCTTAAAGGTGCCTGGTTCGCCCTCATCCCCGTTCACAGCCAAATAGCGTGGACCCTCGTTACCACGTACAAATCCCCATTTAGTGCCAGACGGGAAACCGGCACCTCCAAGGCCACGCAAACCACTCGCTTTGATTTGAGCTTGAACCACTTCCCAATCACCCTCTGCGCGCAGCTCCAATAGGCGCGCGTAGCCACCCAAATTTTGATAAGCGGCCAATCCCTCATAGTCAGGGATATCTGCATGAGTGTGACCAGCCCCGATTGCGGCCAAAACTTTCTCGGGGGTGGCATGGTCAATATGAAAATGCCCTAGCTCAAGCACAGGCGCCGTATCGCAGCGGCCCATGCAGGGCGCTCGTACAACCCGCACTTGCGCCCGGTCTAAGCCAGTTTCCAAAGCCTTCTGCAAGTCTGCAGCCCCGGCCAATTCACATGACAGACTATCACAAACTCGCACCGTCAGAGCAGGTGGAGGGGTCTCATCTTCTTTTACCACATCAAAATGTGCGTAGAACGTTGCAACTTCGTAGATTTCGGCTTGGCTGAGACGCATTTCCTCTGCCAAAGCCCGCATGTGAACCGCCGAAATATGACCATAAGCATCCTGGATCAGGTGCAAAAATTCGATCAGCAGATCTCGCCGACGTGGCTGATCACCGAGCAGGCTTTGAACCTGAGACCAAGCTACGTCTTCAACCTGACGGCCTTTCGGTCGCACACGGCCACGCCCAGAACCAGATTTCCAAACGCCTTTTGATGCTTCTTTACCCATGATCATTTCCTCAACTCATTGGAGGTAATTTAACCTGCATCAACACCGTGAAATAGGCCGAAATACGACACCACTTGCTTCAGATGCGTTTCTCTAATGCCAGACTGCAGCTCATCAGAACAACTTCAGAGCAATTGGCCCTGTTCAGGCGGATTTTGTTTTGATGCTTTAGCACTGCTAATCAGGCTTCCTTGGACCATGGGAAAACGGCCATCAGAAAATTCAATCTCAAGAGATTTGGCTGATTTAGCAGCTGTCACATCTGTAATCAAAACCTTACCAGATCTTACAACTGCATAACCACGGCGCAGGGTTTCGCGATATCCTAAGGTTTCGCGCAATCGATCGGTTGCCTGTAATCGCTGTTGCTGCTCTGAAATTTGACGTGCAAAATTTTGCGCCAATCGAAAATTGAGATCATCTAAATCCTTGCGCAGTCTTTGACTGCGTTCGGCCAAAGGCGCAGGCCGTAACCGTGCAGCAGAAGCGTTCAACATTTGACGGCCAGCAATCGTTCGGCGGCTCAACGCTGGTGGTAGGCGATTGCCCAGGGCCTGCAGCTGTCGGGTCTCAT
>Ga0302136_1001007_pt1 | contig 13055 bp, 12 predicted proteins | sample CBN3_20m_MG_FD_203116 | JGI IMG/M metagenome (GOLD analysis project Ga0302136, IMG submission 203116) | Marine microbial communities from Western Arctic Ocean, Canada - CBN3_20m | ecosystem: Environmental > Aquatic > Marine > Oceanic | place: Canada: Western Arctic Ocean | collected 2017-09-15
TACAGTAGATTATCAGGATATAAGAATTATTGTACTCAATTCTAACGGTAAACTAGAAGAGCAAACTAAATACATCGATCAACAGTTAAAAGCATCTTCTGCCAAATGGAATATTATTACATGTCATCATTCGGTATTTTCTCCTGCAAAAGGACGTGATTTCGAGTATGCACGAAAAAAATGGAAACCACTATTTGATAAATACAATGTCGATATAGTACTTAATGGTCATGATCACACATATGCTCGTGGTCATACTCCTATGATTTCAACAAATAATGATGGTGAAAATATAGGCACCATGTATATTACCTCTGTTAGTGGCCCCAAACAATACCCATTGGATAAACAACAGATTCTGGGTTATTCAAAACAAGGTTACCAATTAGATAAATCAGCTGAGCAAACCCAATTTTTCCAAGTCATTACGGTAAATGAGGACAAATTAACCTATGTAGCTTATAATGCATTAGGAGAAGAATACGACCGGGCTATTATCACAAAAGATTTTGATACGGGACAAAAGAAACTATTGCAAATGAAAAAAAATAATTAAGTAATTTTCATCCTTTTTTTTTAAACTTTTTTAAGAATATGCTTTATTGAAAAGATTCCGTTAAAGCTTGTTTCATTCTTGGTAAAGTTTATTTTGAGCCTATTTTAACTTACTGTAGATAGTATGACTGTGGTTTAAAAGAAAACACCACTAAAGTTAATTGAAATAACTTCCTTTTGACTCCATTCAGGATCTATTTTGTAGGTATTTTGTCAAGATAAGTAAGGTCTCAACCACACCATCTAGCAATCAGAACAAACACCCTTTAAAATGGCCTGCACTTTATTTGTTTTAAATCCCTTTGGAACATTAAGTTGAAGTGGTGCTAATTTTCCCATACAATAAACCATTTCGCAATGTTCACAGACAAAATGTGCGTGCTCGTTACCTTGTGATGGAGGTTGTCCAAATGCATACTTAGTTAGGCCCGAATGGTCGTTAATACTATGGATTATACCCGCTTGCTCAAAACTCGCTAGGCTTCGGTATAAGGTGGATTTATCAACTTCATTTACCAATGCTGCCTGAAGGTCATTGTAAGACTGTGCATGTTCAATACTCATAAAATGTTGGAGCAAAGTAATCCGGACTTTAGTTTTTTTTAATCCCTTTTGTTCTAAAAGTTGTTTGTAGCTTTCCTCTTTCATAATCAACTATTTATTTGAAAATTAACCCTTTCGGTTTTTGTATTCGAAAATAACATAAATTCAGATTATACTCCTTAAAATTTAGCGTGTCATTTACTTAGAGCAATACATCTTTTTGTCTCTTTCCACAAAAATAGAAATAAAATAAATGCAACTCTGTGGCATTTAAAAAAAATAAATTACTTTTGCTCTCAGAAATATAAAATATTTTACCTCATAAGCATATTCCATGATTAAGTTTTATAGTTATTAAAATCATAAATTTCACCTCAAGGTCAGACATTATAGGTGCTACCGCAAGTACTATGTGCTTTATTCATTGTTTAGCCACTCCATTTTTATTTGTGGCATATTCAAATACTGCAATTATTGAGGAAACGCAACCTTGGTGGTGGGGTATTTTAGATATAGTTTTTCTTGTTATTTCCTTTTTTGCGGTGTATTGGTCTACTTACAATACATCAAAAAGGTGGGTGAAATACGCTTTCTGGACACATTGGGTGCTCTTAGCGGTGATTATTCTAAATGAAAAATGGGAAATAGCTCACATAGCAGAAGTATTTATTTATCTAACAACCTTAGGTCTTGTTTTTTTGCACTTTTATAATCGTAGTTATTGTCAATGTGAAGATGACAAATGTTGCGTAGATGTTAAGTAAATCAAATTTATAATCATGGATAAAATTCAAATAGAGGTAATTGGGTGTAATCATATTGCTTTTATTATGGGTTTATTAATAAACAAGGCTTTCAAAAAAAATTCAATTTTATAGTCTATGGAGGAAAGAAAGTATTCTTATATGCTATTTCTAATTGTTTTGATTGCTTTTAAGGTTTCAGCAATACAACTTTATTTACATGATTGTTCCGATGACAGGAATGTTAATGATTGCGAACTATGCGAACATGCCATCCATAATCAAAACATAGAATTTTCTACTCCACCAAAGTTTCACGGTTTTGAAATTGACATTATCCCTTTTTTTCCCCAACCAGAAAGTCATTATAATAGTATTTGTATATCAATACCAATCAATGACACCTATTTCGGTAGACCTCCTCCTCAAAATAAAGAATCATTAAATAAATACTATCCACTAGTCACAAGACTATAAAGGTTAGTTCAAGTTTAATTGTACTCTACAATTTAAAAAACAAACAACATCATTTAGAAAATAATTTTTTGCTTACTAAAGCATGAAACATCAATTTATATTATCCCTTTTTTTATTTATTTGGTCAAATTCAGTAATGACGCAAGAAAAATCCTGTCCCTATTCAGTTAGTGGAAAGGTTTTGGATATTGTGACCAAAGAGCCGATAGCCAATGTCACTATTAAAATTCAGGATACGGAGAAATACACCCTTACAGATAAAGTCGGAAACTTTTTGATTGATGACTTGTGCTCAAATAATAATACGTTAATTATATCGTGCTTGGGCTATTCCGGATCCACAAGCCATCATCACCATGAAAATGGTTCACTTCCCCATTTATATTTGACCCGAAAGGTAACGGGGTTAGACGAGGTGACTGTTCAAGCTCAAAAAATAAAGGAAAAAGGAACGGAAACAATTTCTCAAGTTACATTAGGAAAGAATGAAATTACAGGAGATGCGACACAGTCTTTAGCGGCTGCTTTATCAGGGCTGCAAGGGGTGACATTTACCTCCGCTGGCGCTAATATTCAATTACCCGTTATCCATGGTCTTTCTGGAAATCGAATCTTGGTCTTGAATAATGGCTTAAAACACGGGTTTCAAAATTGGGGAACAGACCATGCTCCCGAAATAGATATTACCTCAGCAAATAGTATTACTGTTATTAAAGGAGCTTCTAGTGTACGTTTTGGCCCTGAAGCGCTTGGTGGTGTAATTATTGTAGAATCCAATTCGCTGCGTCTCAATACTCCACTATATATTAATCTTGGAACTGGTTTTCAAACTAATGGTGGTGGAATTAACACGAATTTGGAGATCGTTAAGGGTTCTAATAAGTGGGGTTATTTTCTAAATGGGAATTTCAACAAAATTGGTGATCGAAAAGCCCCTGATTATAGCCTTACCAATACGGGAAAGGAGGAAAAATCATTCAGTTTTGGTGTACTCCGGCATCTTGAAAATTGGGATTTTAAAATTTACTGTAGTTTCGTCGACCAAAACTTAGCGCTTCTTAGGTCATCTATAGCCCATAGTGGTGATGCGTTTGTAGGAGCTATAAATTCTGAAGCGCCAATTATTATTAATCTATTTTCTTATGATATTGATGCGCCAAATCAAACTACACAGCATCACTTGGCAAAGGCGGAAATAAATTGGTACTCTAATAAAGGAAAACTTAGTCTACGCGGAGGAGTGCAGCTCAATAAAAGAGATGAATTTGACGTAAGAAGAAATTCCAAAAAACCGATTATCGATCTTGATCTAATTACTTATGATTATCAGCTGGAGTGGAGACATCCCAATTGGAGTAGATTAGATGGCCTCTTTGGAATTCAATATTTTAGTCAAGACAATGACAATAATCCGGGCACTGATACTACCCCTTTTATTCCCAATTACAATATAATCAGATATAGTGCTTTTGGCACTGAAAGGTTAAAGTTTGGAAAAAATACCGTAGAGGCAGGAGTTCGAATCGATTTTGAATTCGATGATGTGAGGGGAAGGAAGGCTAATCAAAATATTTTTAGAGATGATTATAGTTTTGCAAACCTTACTGCATCATTTGGGTATTCGAGACAACTCGCTGAAAATACCTCGTTCAGGACAAATTTGGGTACTGCTTGGCGTACCCCGAATATGGCAGAACTCTTCAGTTTTGGGCAACATGGTTTTAAAACCACATTTGGTCTACTCCGTTTCACCGATAACAATGGTGTGCTTAGTACCGATGATATATTACCATTGGATAAAAGTGTCGTAGAACCTGAAAAAGGATATAAGTTTATCAATGAATTTAAAACCTACAGAAACGGCAACTTTCATAACTTGACCGTATACTCTCATTATATCGAGAACTATATTTTTGATCGACCAATAGGTGTATTTGGAACCATAAGAGGTCCTACACCAGCATTTATTTTTGATCAGGCGAATGCGCTATTCCTAGGTGCTGATTACAGTTGGCAAAAAGAGTTGGACAAAAACATCTCAGGGATTCTTGGTTTCAGCTATTTATGGTCAAAGAACATAATTGAAAATGTGCCTTTGATAAACCAACCCCCCATTTCCACAAGTCTTGAAATACAATGGGACCAAGGAAAAGTATGGGGATTCAAAACCTCTAAATGGATTATCAGATATAGTTATACTTTTCGCCAATTACGGGCCCCACGAACGGTTTTACCCCAAAGCTTGATAGACGGCAGTAAAATAATTACAATAGACTCCGAAATTTTTGACTTTATGAATGCTCCCCGAGACTATTTTCTACTAAACCTTTCATGGAATTTTAAGTGGAAAAACTTAAGTGGAAGTATTGCGGCGCAAAACCTTTTAAATAGCCGTTACCGTGATTACCTCAATGAAATGAGATACTTCGCTGATGACCTGGGAAGAAATTTGCTTTTTACGCTTAATTATTCTTTTAAAGGAAAAAATAATAAATAAAAATAATACTCTTAAAACTATACTGATGATAAGACCCCCTTGAAAAACAATAAAATACAATAACACACTTAAAATAATTATAAAATAAAAATAAACACAATGAAAATACACAGATTTAGAAATTTTAGATTGATGGCCCTTCTTTTTGGAACCATCTTAGTAACCAGTTGTAGTAAAGACGATGATGTGCCAGAAGAAGAAAATGAGCTGGAGGTCATCACAGACGTAACGCTTGTTTTTACCAATACTGCAGATGCCAATGATGTGGTTGAAGCTACAGCACAAGACCCTGATGGAATTGGAATACAAGAGTTGGTAATATTAAACGAGATTGATTTGGATGCCGGTAAAACATACACCCTTACCTTTGAAATATTCAATAATTTAGAAACTCCCGGCGAGGATATAGGTGACGAAATATTGGAAGAGGCTAATGAGCATCAATTTTTCTTCGGCTTCTCCGATAATGCCTTTACCAACCCAGCGGGGAATGGCAATATAGATACAGCTTCAGACCCCATTTCTTATAATGACAAGGATGAAAACGGCAATCCGGTTGGTCTCTCCACCACATGGACTACCGCTTTAACGGCTTTATCAGGAGGCACTTTTACAGTTAGGCTAAAACACCAGCCTGATGTAAAAACCTCGACATCAGGAGCCAACGACGGCGAAACCGATTTTAATTTACTGTTTTCCCTGAATATTCAGTAATTTGATTTCTAAACTAAACCTTCCACCTCGCTGAGGATCAGGGAGGAAGGTTTTTTTTTTAATATAGTTTGCTGAACAAACAATGGCAAGTCTTCACTTACTTCATTAGTAGCTTGTTTCATTCTTGGTAAAGTATATTCTAGAACTTACTAAAGATGATATGCCTGTGGTTTAAAAGAAAACGCCACTAAACTTAATTAGAGGCGCATTCACAATAGGTTAAGGGTCACCTAACTAGAAATGGTTTAAAGGGCTTTTTTATCACAGATCTCAGGTCAAGGATATGATGATGTATCTTTAGCCCTATGTTGTGTTTAATAAATGATAAATATGGGAAAAGAAATAAAAAATGATAACCCTGGAGTCAAAGTACCTCCTCCAATAATCTTTCTTGGATTTGGATTGTTTGGGGTATCAATTCATTATTTAAAACCTTTAACGATTATAGGACCTACTTGGCTTGTATATTTAGGAGTATTAATTTTAATTGGATCATTCCTTGGATTCGGTTATATGGTCAATTTTTATAAAAAGAATAAGACTGAAATAGAGCCAACCAAAACCACCTCGAAAATAATTATATCTGGTCTATATAGATACTCCAGAAACCCTGTCTATCTTATATTATGTGCAGGGCCGATTGGTTTAGGGTTTATTTTTATGACTTATTGGGCTATGTTTGCATTTATCCCTGCACTGATAGTCATTTACTATACTGCCATAAAAAAAGAAGAACAATACCTAGAAAAAAAGTTCGGGCAAGTATATTTAGACTACAAAAAGAAAGTCAGAAGATGGCTATAAGTGTAAGTGGCTTTTTTCATTATTGGTAAAGTGTATTCTATAACTTACTGAAGATGATTACCTGTGGTTTAGTTTAGGGCTTTAATTTATTTTAGATTAGTCACTTCAGTGATTAACCAATTGTCTTTTATATTTTTGGGATATGAAGAGATTTTTCAAAAAAAACGAAGCTGAAGTTTATACATCAATTGGGTTACTTCTCATATTATATCATTTTTTAAGTAATGGCTTCAAGTTTAATAGCTATCCTTCAGGTGCTTTTATTTTTGGTCTTGGTGCTTATATGCTTGTTCGTAAATACTACTTTAACAAAAGCGACTAAATAGAAAACGCCACTAAAATTAATTAGTAACAATAATCACTCATCAGGTAAAGCTTTAACAAGAACGGCAGTATGAATCAAAGTAGTTGCTAATTTCCCTTCTTTATTATGCAATTCGCCTTTGATAGATGCTATTTTTTTACCTATTTTAATTATTTCAGCTGAAGCAATAACTTTCCCAGCAAATAAAGGTCTATGATGAATGCTGTGCAGATTTGTAGAGCTTGGGTAATATTCTCCTTTAGATTCGTAAATTACAAGTAAGCTGGTTACATCATCTAACATAGAATTCATTTGACCACCTTGAACACTTTGATTAGGATTTAGAGCCATTGATGTAAATTCACCCTCCAATTTCAAAATCCCTTTTTTATATTCAAGAAATTTAAATTTAAATATTTTTCCTGTTCCTCCATACTCTTTGTGAAAATTTAAATATTTCTCAAAATCAACGGTTGTGTTTTTCAATTAAAAATGATTGATTATTAATAAGCCACGAATATAACAAATCCAAAAACTTGCTGAAGAGGATATGCCTTTGGTTTAAAAGAAAACGCCACTAAAGTTAACGAGTAGTTTTGTGTCATTACTTGATATCTATAAGTCCAAATTCAACAAAATTATCTATTAAAAAATCCGCATATCTTATAAATCCTAAATCTGTAAAATGTATTCCATCAACGGTCCCCTCATTGTCGTTACCTATTGCATTTTTACTTTTAACATAAAAAATATTATTATAACCCTCAGAAATCATTTTTTGATATTCAGTTTTTAATGCTAAATTCATTTCCCTTATCTCATTCTCCATTTTTTTATCCAAAACTGAAGAAGTACCAAAAAAGTTTTCCACCAAAACAATTGGAGTTTTTGGATTATTTTCTCTTATAGTATTTATTAAAGGAATTGTTTTATTGGTTACGTTTTCTGGATTAATCATATTGGGCATACATTCTATAACGTAGAATAGAGGTTTTGATTCCGATATTAACTTTGCTATTGGCTGTTCCATTCTTCCGTTCCCGCTAAATCCAAAATTAATACAATCAAGGTCTAATTTTCTGGATATAATATTGGTATGAGCCATTCCTGGACGAGAGGCGCACCCGCCCTGAGTTATACTGGTTCCGTAAAAAATGATTGACTTATTTCTATTTTTTAAGGGTTTTTTAATTACACTATTTGAATCAATACCAACTTCAATATTTAGAACCCCATCATATAGAGGTAGAAATATTTTAAACTCCCGCATCTCTTCTGACATATTATCTATTAGAGTAGACTCATTTTTAATACCGTCTGGACGGCCCGTATTAAGATATTGCCAGTTGTCTTTATTCTTGAAATATAAATCAACACCTTTAATCCCCGTTTCAGCCATATGGTTCATTTTTAAATCATTTAAAATTGTCCACTTAACACTTATACTCTTTGAGTTTGAAAGAAAACGAATAGACATTCCTGCTGATGATTTTGATAAATTCCAGACGGGTTCTCTAACAATCTTTTTATACGAAATGGGTAGTCTGTCGTAACGATTCTCTTTAAGAGAGTCTGAAATTAGGGTGCCTTCAAGTCTAAAAAAATCCTTCCCAAAATAGTTTATACCCTTTGATAATTGAAAATCTTTTTGTCCAAAAGAAACAATTGGAACTAATAATAAAACAAAAAGGAAATTTTTCATAGCGATGGTTCTAAGATTTTCAAATATAGAATAAACCAAGCTTTTAAATCACACAAACAAAGGCAAGTCTTCACTTACTTGATTAGTAGCTTGTTTTATTCTTGATATAGAGTATTGAAGAACTTACAGAAGATGATATGCCTGTGGTTTAATCGGGACAAGTTCCCCAGACTGGCTTGTTAGAGTTTGTTAATGCTGAACCAATAGAGAACAGAGATGGTACAGATGAAATGTTAGAAACACACCAACCAGTCAAATCCTGATTAAATAAATTAGCATATCGAAACATAAAATTCATCACAAAGACACTCGAAGTATCCCAACTACCTATATCTTGATTAAATATTGTTTCATAAAACATCCCTTCCATTGATGTAACATTTGAAGTATCCCAGCGACCAATATCCTGATTAAAAGAAGATGCCCTATCAAACACCGATTGCATTATTATTACATCTGAAGTATCCCAATTCCCTATATCTTGATTGAATAAACTGGCTCCTTGAAACATTCCGTACATATACTGAACACTTGAAGTATTCCAGTTACCAATGTCTTGATTAAAAGAAGTAGCGTCATTAAACATAGTATCCATAACAGTCACATTAGAAGTATCCCAATTTCCTATATCTTGATTGAATGCCATTGCACCTCGAAACATATTTGACATATCAGTAACTGCTGCAGTATCCCAAGAGCCTATGTTTTGATTAAAAGAAGTAGCATCATTAAACATAGCTATCATATCAGTAACATTCGAAGTATTCCAGCTCCCTATGTCTTGATTGAATGCTGAAGCAAACCGAAACATTCGGTACATAGTAACAACACTTGAAGTATCCCAACTACCTATGTCTTGATTGAATACTGTTGCTCCACGGAACATTCGGTACATATTAACAACACTTGAAGTATCCCAATTATTAATATTACTGTTACCAACATTGTTGAAGGAAGTTGCCTGATTAAACATACTAGACATATTAGCAACATTTGATGTATCCCAGCTTCCTATATTTTGATTAAAATTAGACGCACTATCAAACATACCATTTATATTAATAACTCTAGAGGTATCCCACCCTCCTATATTTTGGTTAAAGGCTGTTGCAGAAGCAAACATACCACCCATAGCATTTACATTAGAAGTATCCCAATTATTAATATTACTGTTACCACCATTGTTGAAAGAACTAGCATAATTAAACATACTGGACATATTAGCAACATTTGATGTATCCCAGCTTCCTATATTTTGATTAAAATTAGATGCACTATCAAACATTTCGCTTACATCATAAAATTTTGAGGTATTCCAACCTCCAATATCATGATTAAAGCTAGATGCTGCTTGAAACATACTTCTCATATCAGTCACTTTAGAAGTATCCCAAAAACTTATATCAGAGTTAAATGAGGTGTTGTCTTTAAATAACTCGCTCATATCAGTAACAAATGTTGTGCATAGGTTAACATTCCCATTTATAATTTCAGTTCTAATTGTTGTATTATCCACCACCCTATAGGTTACTCCACTAATCACTTCTGAATCTCCTACTGATGCAGTAGGACATTTACACGTGCCGTTTTCAAAATAAATAATAGTTACAACCGCTTCATTTACAGAAACAGTTCTAGTAACCAAAACTGTATTGCTTGCGCTATCAGAAACCGTATAGGTAACATTATAAGTACCCACAACAGAAGTGTCAATTGAACCTAACGTTATAATTGAGGGGGTAAGGTCTCCATCTTCATTATCCTCTGCAGTTGCTCCAGAGTCAATAAAGGAATCACCAACTTCAAGATTAATGGTTGAAGAACCTACTAATGAAATGGTTGGCTGCGAATTCTCTTGAACAATAAATAAAGCTTCAATAGTTTGATTGGAGTCCATAGTCACCTCTAGAGAACTAGTAGTTGTTCCATCAGACCATTCTGAAAAAACAAAACCAGATTCTGAGGTAGCAGTAATAGTGAAAGTTTCTCCTGGAAAATAACTGCCTCCTGATGAATCTACTGTCCCTCCCTTATTGGATGATATGGTGAGGGTATATTTTATAATTTGTTCCTCAAAAATTATTGAATCGTGATTAAAACAACCATTAAAGAACAATAATACTAATAGGGGTAATAATCTATTCATCAGTAAATAATGCTAATACCTGTTAATAAACCACCGTGTTTGATTGTATATCCTACCTCTGGTACAATTCCTAATTTGCCAAATATCTTTATAGGATAGGTAATAGATAGAGAGTAATCTATCTCACTAAACTTATCTAAAGTTTGGGAAGTATTAAAGATACTTTCAGGATTTGAATAATCATACCCATCCGCAACTTGAGCCGCTGTATAATCTTTGTTTGTTATAGATTCGTTAGGGCCGCTTCTAAAGCCAATGCCTAGCTTTATGTTGATATTACTCGTTTTAATAATGTTGTACCCAAGGGTAAACCAATAGGCTCTTGTAAGGGAAGAATAACTGCCATTAAATCCTCTGGGTTTCCATACTGCTCCATTGTCAAACTTTTCTAGATATAGAAACTCGTCTGACAGCTGAAGGCCTAGAATAAGCCTGTTATAATAAACATCAACTATAAAATGATAGGCACCATCGTTGTGAAGTCCGCCTACTTCAGGACCATAATATGGGTTTGGATACTTAGATTGACCCTGGAAAAGTAATCCTACAGAAATACCTTTAAGCGCTTTTTTTGTAGTAGTTCGGAGGTTCCATTCTTGAGAAAATGAAAAGAAAGAACAAAATAGTAGTAGAATTAAAAGCGTATTTCTCAAAAGGCAATGTCTATGGTTTTATAATACTCAAAGATAACAAATCCCAGAACCTACTGAATAAACAAAGGCAAGTCTTCACTTACTTCATTAGTAGCTTGTTTCATTCTTGGTAGAGTGAATTGTAAAACTAACTGAAGATGACATGCCTTTGGTGTAAAAGAAAAACCCTCCACTTGGGAGGGTTGAATTATCACTAATTATTAAAGGCAAAATATTGAAGTTCCATTTCAAAATGAGGCCACATTTTTCTGGTCTTTTGACCATTTTCACTCATCATTCTTTCTGTGAATGTCGGTTCAGGACTCTCAATTTTACCACGCATCGGACCTGGAGCTTCAAAAAGGATGTGTGTCATTTCTTTTAAAGCATTATCACTTGAGCTTATTATTTCATTTAATTCCCACCAGCCCCTTTCTTTTGTCTCAATCTGTTTATCGTGTCCTTTTTTGAAAAACTCTAATTCATAGTTAACATAATTTTCGTCTAATTGCTGAATAGGTGCACCGTACATTTTTAAACCCTTTTTAAAATCTCCTAAACCCCAATCAGTATTTGAAATTCTTTTATAGGTATAATTTCTTGTTTCTTGCCTTGGCAACGACCAACTTGAAAGCATCTTTTTAATTACTTTCTTTTTGGTTTTTCCCTTATGGGCCATATTTGTTAAACTATTGATGTCGATACTCTGTTCCATTTGTTCTTTAGAGTCGTATAGATTAAACACCATATAGTCTGGATAAGTTAATCCTTCAATTTTATTTTGGTCGTTTGGAATATTTTTGAATACTGCCCATCCGGATTGGAGCCCTTTTTTAACAGCAAGTTTTTTCACTTCGCTAAAAAACTCCTCAATTTTTAAATATTCATCTTCTTGACCACTTTTAAGGGTAATAACCTCCATTTGAATATAACTTTGGGCATTTATTGAAAATGCTGAAATTAAAAACAATAGTGCTAGTGTTTTTTTCATTTTAATTGATTTATGATTAATAATATTCTAATATAAAACTATTATTAAAGAATCACAAATCCCAGAAATTACTGAAGATGATATGCCTGTGGTTTAAAAAGAAAACGCCACTAAAGTTAATTTTATGCTATTTTATCACCCTCCATCACCGCCACCACCGCCTGCATCTCCGCCACCTGCATCTCCGCCTCCAATGTCAGCGCCACCTGCATCGCCCATAATCATGTGACCTGAATCACTTGATGGAATATTATTTATATTAATTTGAAACTCATCTAATACAAATCCCACTTTTAAATCTATAGCATTTAACCTGTCTGGAAATTTTGATTCGGTTAGTTTACCATTATCTATATTAAGAAGATAAATTGTCTTTAATGAAAAAAGATAAAATTTACCATTTAATAAAAATGTTTTTGGTGTTGACCATCTAAAAGGAGATTTTAAACTAAACTTTTCAATACCACTATTAATGTCAATAGCTGAAAATTTATTTTTACTATTTTTAAAAATTAATACATCCTTAATTATATGTATAGAGTGAAATATTTCTTTTAAATCCCAAAGTTTTTTACCCGATTTAAAGTCTATTAAACTTGTGGAATTTGAAACTCCCCAGTTATTTCTTTTTGTTACAAAAACATAATCATCTACTCTTGAAATACCTGAAATATGTTTATCAAAATCTACTTTCCAATCAATTGAATCATTTGACCCATTATATTTAATAATACTTTTTTCTTTAGTGAATAAAACTGAATTAGATTTCATATTAATTGATTTATGGTTACAGCTAATATAACAAATCTCAGAACTTACTGTAGATGATATGACTGTGGTTTAAAAGAAAACGCCACTAAAGTTAATTAGTGACGTTAGTATTTATATGATTATTTGTGTTTTAGAATTCTAATTAAAAACGTGAATATTATTTGTCAAGTAGCTTT
>Ga0302136_1001015_pt1 | contig 13005 bp, 8 predicted proteins | sample CBN3_20m_MG_FD_203116 | JGI IMG/M metagenome (GOLD analysis project Ga0302136, IMG submission 203116) | Marine microbial communities from Western Arctic Ocean, Canada - CBN3_20m | ecosystem: Environmental > Aquatic > Marine > Oceanic | place: Canada: Western Arctic Ocean | collected 2017-09-15
TGTATTAATTTTTCAGTTTCTTCAAATAAATATAGTGGAGAAATATCACTTAATAAGAATGATTCAAATTTAATACTATTATTTAAAATAATTCTATCAATATTTAATGATTGATATATAGTATTACTTGCATCATTTATAATATGTTTTACAATATATTTACGGAAATCTAATAAGTTATTATATAAGTTATTATATAATGATTCTAGTTCACTATTTTTTATTTCTATTTTTTCATCAATATAATTATTAATTATATCAATATTATTATATCTATTGTTAAATTCTAACATATCAATATCAACTAAATCTTCAATATGTTGAGTTTCAAGTTTTGAAGATTCTAAACCATCTTCACCATATAAAAATTGAATAATTTCATCATTATGATTTCTTAAAGTTAAATCATAATTTACTTTTACATCTTCTAATGATTTAATTAGTCGTCTTTGAATATAACCTGTTTCTGAAGTTTTTACAGCTGTATCAATAATACCTTCACGACCACCCATAGCATGAAAATAAAACTCATGTGGCTGTAAACCTTTATAAAAACTATTTTCTACAAATCCACGACTTTCAGCAGAATTATCAAATTGTGAAAAATGTGGTAATGTTCTATTTTTATAATGTTTAGGTATTCTTCTACCATCTACTGAACATTGACCTACACAACCTATCATTTGACATATATTAATAATATTACCCTTCGAACCCGCTTCAACCATATTAATAAATCTATTATCAATTATATTTAAACTTTCTTTAGTTAAATTACCAACTTCATCTGTAGCCTTATTTAACTCTTGTGTAACTAAAATCTCAAATTCTTCATTTAATGAAGTATGATATTTTTTTTCAAGTAATCCATTTTGTATATCTAATACTATCTGATTAACATTATTTTTTTTTTCATTAATTATAGATGATAATTTATTAACAACATTTTTATTTATTATTAAATCACTAATACCTACACTAAAACCAGTATTTAATAAGAAATTATTAGTTATACCTTGACAATTATTTAAATAATCTGCGGCGGCATCCTTACCAAGATCATTAAAAATTATATGAATTAAACTATTATTACTTGTTCCTAAATTCTTTTTAACTAAAATACCTTTAGTTACATCTCCATTTTTAATAACTGTTTTTCCAGATTTAATATTAATATTTGGTAATACAGTTGAAAATACTTGTTTACCTGTATAATAATTACAATCATTATGTAGTATTTTACTTTGCGTCTTATCCATACTATTAAATGATTTATTCCACATCATTAAATTCATAAATAACTTTTTATTGAATAAAAACTGATTATTATTTTCTACTCCATACGGCATTATATATTTTAATTTATCATTTTCTAAAGTTAATCTTGAAGCACCTAATAAAGCATCTTGAACTAATGCAATCACTGGTTTACCTTCTTGAGGACTAATAATTTGGGTTGGTACTAAACATAGATTTTTTAATTCGGAATATGTTTGATATGATTGAGGTACATGCATATTCATTTCATCACCATCAAAATCTGCATTATATGGACTTGTAACACATACATTTAATCTAAATGTATCTGCATTCATAACTTTAATTTTATGAGCCATCATACTCATTTTATGTAATGAAGGTTGTCTATTAAATAATACAATATCTCCATCAACTAAATGACGATTTACAATATCTCCTATTTGTAACTCTTCAATAATTTTATTTAAATCTACATGTTTTAAATTTTTAATACTGTCTCCATCACCCTTTTTAACACTTTTAGCACCCGGCCAATTATCATAACCATTTAAAATGTATGATTTTAATTTATCAATATTATATTTAGTTACTTTTTCAGGAAATGTTAAATTTTTTGCAATATTTCTTGGTACTCCTAATTCATCAATAGAAATAAATGGATCCGGTGTAATTACACTACGTGCAGAGAAATCTACACGTTTACCCATTAAATTTCCTCTAATTCTTCCATCTTTACTCTTTATACGTTGTTGTAAAGACTTTAATGTTCGTCCAGAACGTTGAACATTTGCTTGTGGAACACCAGCACCAAATGGTTGGTCATTATTTACTAATGTTGCTACATGATATTGAACTACTGCTATATGTTCATCTATATAATCAGTTTGACCTGAATCTAATTTTTCTTTTAATTTAGCATTTGCTTTTACTATATCTATTAATTTATATGTTAAATCATCATCTGATCTTTGATTATTATCTTGTTTAACAGATGGTCGTACAGCTGGAGGAGGTACTGGTAATACAGTACAGATCAACCATTCTGGTCTACAAAATTGTGGAGAAAAACCAAGTTTTAAACAATCATCATCTGTAATTCTTTTAAATATATTTAATACATATTCGGGTTTTACTAACACTTTTTTATTTTCTTGTTTATCTTTATAAATCCATTCTGCAAATACTTTACCAATACCTTCTCTGGTATATCTAGTAGGTTGATTACAACCACAACCTTTATTACCACATATTTTCTTTTTTTTTGATTTTTCATAAATTAAATCAAATTTTTCATATATATCTTTACTATCTACTTTTAATTCTTCATCATCTAATAATAAACTAGAACATCTAAAACAAATGCATTTCAAAAGCTTTAATGTTCTAGAAATAAAATGCATATGAAATACTGGAGCAGCTAGTTCAATATAACCAAAATGTCCTGGACATAATGAACTACGTTGACCACAAGTTTCACAGATAACATTTGAATCAATAGCTCCCATTTTTAAATTATATAAGCCTCCTGGACTAGGAATAGATACTCCATCTTGACTTGGAGTATATAATGTATGATCAATAATTTTACATGTTGACTGATTTTTAATCTCATCAGGACTTAATAATGAAAATTGGACTTTTTTAATTTTACTTATATTTGAATTATATTCATAGTCTCTATTTGACATATTATATTATATTAATATATTTTTAAATCAATTTTAAATTATAAATTATATAAAATAATTCAATATAATATATATATATATATAACTATTATGAAAAAAAAGGTTAAATTAGATTTTTTAACACCAAAAGAAAAGAAATATTTTGATAAATTATCATTATTAGAAAAAAAAAATTTGATAAAACAATATTATAAATTAAATAAATTAAATTCAAATAATATTCCTTGTAGATTTAAATTATTAACATTAGATACTACCGAATCTAATAAATCTTATTTACTTGAATTATATGATAGTTTTATTAAATTAGAAGAATCTAGTGAAGAATATTTTAAATATAAATTATTTTTTGATTCCATTATTCAAATTCCATTTAATATATATAATAATATAAATATATCTAATAATATAAATGAGTATTTATTAGAATCTAAGAAATTACTTAATAATAATATTTATGGACACATAAAAACAAAAGAGTATATTATTCAAGTAATTGGTCAATATATAACTAACCCTAATAATATTGGTAATATTTTAGGATTATGTGGACCACCTGGAACTGGTAAAACTACATTTGTTAAAAATATTTCACAAATTTTACAAAGACCTATAGAGATCATTAATTTATCCGGTTCTCATGATGTTAGTTATTTAGAAGGTCATGGTTTTACATATCAGGGTTCTAAGTATGGTAAGATTATTCATACATTAATAAAACATAAATCTATGAATCCTATTATATTTTTTGATGAAGTAGATAAAATTAGTAAAACTGATAGGGGTAATGAATTAGCGAATTTATTAATAAATATTGTAGATATTACGCAAAATTATAATTATACTGATAAATATTTTCAAGAAATTACTATTGATTTATCTAAGATATTATTTGTATTTTCATATAATGATCCTGAATCTATTAATCCTATATTAAAAGACCGGATTTATGAAATACAGGTAAATGGATATAGTTATGAGGAAAAAATTAAATTAACAAAAGATTATTTAATACCAAATATATTAAAGAATTTTTCATTTAAGAAAAATGATATTATTATTTTAGACAATTCTATTGAATATATTATTGATAATTATTCTAATGAAAATAGTGGTGTACGAGAATTAATAAAGATTTTTAAAAATATATTAGCTAAAATTCATATTATATATATAACAAATAATAGTTCATTAGTAAATATCAATAGAAACATTTGTTTTCCATTAAAGATTACAAAAAATAATATTAAACAATTTATATAATTTATTTTTATTTATTTTTATTTATTTTTATTTATTTTTTTTTTTATATATATATATATACAATGGATTTTAAAAAAAAATATCTCAAATATAAATCAAAATATCTTAAACTTAAGGGGGGTGTGGACTGGAACCCATCTCAGACAGAGCTGGGGCAGAAGCTGCAGCCCTGGCTAAACCAGTCCCCAAAGCTAGAGGCAGCGCAGTCTGCACTGCCCCAATATCGAGGAGAAGCTGCAGCACAGAAGGATCTCGACCCGCAGCAGCTATATTTACAGAAGTATCTCGACCAGCAGCAGCTATATTTTGAATTAATAATTAATATAGTGGATGATTTGAGTAAGGGCTTCCTGCAGGCCAACTGGATCATCGAGGGGGGACAATTGCTCCAGGCTATGGAGGAACAAATCATTAAAGTGATCCAGTTGTCAGTCACCCCTGAGGGGTACACTGGGCAAGGATATGTAATCTACCGTGCATCATCGAAAGAATATTATGAATTTTTGGCAGTCATGCTCGCGAAGCAGCGGGCAGAGGAGGGTGGCCGCAACCCTATACACACGTTTAGATACATCATGCAGTATAGTCCGGCGCGGCAAGCCAGGTCACCTGTGCATGGCCAGGAAGCACAAGTACAGGTGGACTGGGCGGTGTGGCTCCAGGGCCTCATATTCGAACAAATAGTGCAGGTGCTTGTGACACCGGAGTGGCATAATATGCGGCAGCAACTATGGCTTAACATACTTCAAAGGGCGGAGGCTGTGAATATTCCAGTCAAAGAAATCGCTCCTGTGCTCTACAAAGATACTGACATCACCAAGAAACTCACCGATGCGGTGTTTAAAGGAGGTTTGCGAGAGTTCGAGGATATGGAGGGGATATTGGCGCCTCGAGGGCCATACGTGAGTGCCCTGGCTGCACTAGATTATTTATCGGGAAAATATGTAAATCTTGCCGAACAGCAGCAGCAGCCCGAGATTAATTTCCTAGGATATAATAGTCCGTCGTACACAGCACTGACGCTGGTAGACAAAGATGGCAATGGGAGGTCTGTGAAGGCCGTGCTGTGGGGGGTATGGAAGCAAAATGAACTACAAGCAAAAATAGTCGAGCTGGTACACGCAAAAATAGCCGAGCAACCGCAACAGCAGCAGCAACAGCAGCAACAGCAGCAACAGCCGCAGCAACAGTGGCAACAGCAACAGCAACAGTGGCAACAGCAACAGCAACAGCAGCAACAGCAACAGCAGCAACAGCAACAGTGGCAACAGCAACAGCAACAGCAGCAACAGCAGCAGCAACAGTGGCAACAGCCACAGCAACAGCAGGACAAGGAGATGGGTGTGATCAGAGGGATGGATTATTATAAGTCCTTATTCCAATAATATAAAGTAATTTTTTTTTATAAGTATTTAAAATAATTAGTCTTATTTTATATAAGATTTATGAAAACTATATATTGTACTAATTGTGGTAAAATAGGACACAATTATAAAAATTGTAAGAATCCTATAATAAGTTATGGAATAATGTTATTTAAATATGTTGATAATGAATTTAAATTACTATTAGTTCAACGAAAAGATTCAATAGCGTATATTGAATTTATTAGAGGTAAATATAGTATATCAAATACATCAAAATTATTTAATTTATTACAAAACGTTACTAAATCAGAACTATTTAGTATATTAAATTATGATTTTGACTATTTATGGAATAAATTATGGTCATCAAATATTGATACAGATTCTATAAAAAAATTTGAAAAAGAATATAGTTCTTCTTTTAAAAAATTTAATTTTATTAAATCACGTTCTAATAGTATTAATATATATGAACTTTTACCTATTTTAAATATGACTTATAATGAAACTGAATGGGGCATTCCAAAAGGTAGACGTAATTTAAATGAATTAGATATTGAGGTTGCTAATAGAGAATTTCAAGAGGAAACTAATTTATCTTCTAGTGATTATGTAGTATTAAATTCTGTATCTCCAATTAGGGAAAGATTTTTAGGAACTAATAAATTAAAATATGATCATATTTATTATATAGCTATGTGTTATAATGATGTTGAACCAATTATAAATAAATCTAATGTAAATCAAATAATTGAAATCAAAAATATAAAATGGTTTAATAAAATTAATTCAATTAAAAATATTAGAAAATATGAAACTGAAAAAAAAAAAATTATTCATATAGGATTTAGCATTATTAATAATTTAAAAGAATATATTATATAATTTTTAATAAATCTACATATTATAATTTTTATCTAAATCAAGTCCCAATTTTTTATTTTGAGTTATCAAAATTCTTAAATTTATCTTATTTTGATCAACATTATCAATTACATAAATATATTTATTATTTTTTTGCATATTTTTAAAATCTTTTTTTGATACTTTTTTATTATTTATTAATATTTCTGTATTATTTGGTCCACCAGAACTTAAAGTTATATCTGAAACTATATTATATATAGGATATTTTTTTTTTCTTTCAATAGTAAACTCATATGTTTTATTTTTATTATTTTTCTTGATTTTTACTTTAAATAATTTATCTAAACCATCCTTTAAAATTTTTAAAATAATATCATAATCATATTTATCATAATACCATTCATTTGGACCTAAATCAGATTTCCATAAACTATAATTAGTACTATTCTCTATATATTTAGGTAATTTATTTAAATATTTTTTAACTTCTATATTTGTCATCTGTTTTAGATTTTCACTTAAAGATTTGTTTTTTTTAATTGATTTTTTAGAATTTTTAGATTTTTTAGGATTTTTAGGATTTTTAGATTTTTTTATTGATTTATTTATTTTAGATTTCTTAGTAAACTTAACCCAACGTTTTACACCAGTTTTTGTTTCATTTATTATCCAAATATTTCCATCATTTCCTTTCATCTTTTTATTATTTTTTTCACCTTTGGCACAATATCCGCGTCCTTTTGGAGATGGTTCAGTTCCCTTATATGTGCCTTTATCTGAATTTTTACACTTAAACATTATATATATACATATTTAAAATATATAAATAATATATTAATAATATATTAATATTAAATAATATATTTAAAGATAAATTTATAATTTAATATAAAATGACGAAATACATGGGGCAAGTAAAATGGTTCAATAATAAAATTGGTTACGGGTTCATTACCGTACTTGATGATAATATTAATAAGGATGTATTTGTACATCATATGAACATTTGTCCTCTTGAAAGTAATTACAGAACACTAAAAATGGGTGAGTATGTAGAGTTTACTCTAGATACTAATTGTGAAGGAACTCATAGTGAGCAAGCTGTAAATGTAACTGGAATTAAAGGTAAAGAACTACAATGTGATTTTATTCATAGACTAAATAAAAAGAAAAAGTTTAGTAAATCAGATAAAAAAACAGATGATGATGATGATGATGATGATGATCATCATAGTGATGAACAAAATGATTCTAAATCAGATTAGTTTTAAAAATAAATTATACCAATATTTAATATAATATTTTTTAGAAAATCTATTTTTTTTTAAAATTTTTAATATATATTTTTTTTTATAATTATTGATTATATCTATTGTAGAATTATAACCAGTAATAAATAGATTATTTTTCTCTTCATTATTAATATTAAAATTTATTGGTATATATTCTGAAAAAATTTCTATATTTATTTTAGCATTATAATTATCATAATGCTTAGATGTAATTTTTAAAATACAATTTAATATATTAAATATATAAGTAGTTATATCAGTATTTACATTATTATTCTCATACATATTTGGTGTAACTTTTATACCTATTGTGTTTTTTAAATCATCTTTAAATATATTTATTGGATAATTGTTTATCATAAATGCATCAAAATAATCATTATTATTTATATTTGTACAAGGAAATACTAATGGTATTGAACATGATGCAATAAGTGTCTCAATAACATCTAAATGTGGTGTATTTATATAATTAAATGTAACTATTTTTTTCTCTGTTAAACTAATAGCTATTATATTTAGATTTTTTTTTGTTTTATTATATAATTCTATATATGTTATTTTTTTAATATTATATTTTAATGCTAATAGTGATGTTAAAAAAACTTTTGTTTTATCAATATTACATAATGAATATGTATCTAATAAATTAAAAATATTTTCATTAACTAAATATGAAAAATCTATTTTTTTTACTATAATAAATATATCACTTGGTGAAAAATCTATTATTAATAAAAAACATATTATTGAACCTATAGATGAACCTGAATAATTTTTAATATTTTTTAATAAATCTAGATTCTCTAATGCTTTTAAACTTCCTAATTCAATAATACCATTAATACCACCTCCACTTAATACAAGATTTTTCATATTTATTTGTAAATTAATATTTTTAAATAATTGTATATAATATAATGGAACCTGAAATATGGGGACCACATGGATGGATTTTTTTGCATACTATTACATTAAATTATCCACATAGACCAACTATATATCATAAAGAAAAGTATAAGAATTTCTTTTTAAATTTACAAAATGTATTACCTTGTAAATATTGCTCACATAATTATATGTTGCATTTGAAAAAATATCCTATTGATAAATTTTTAGATTCTAAAAAACAATTAGTTCAATGGTTGATTCATATTCATAATGAAGTAAATATAATATTCAAAAAAAAAACAATAACTTATGATGAATTTATTAAAATATATAAAAATATTTATAATAAAAAAAAAACTAATTATTTAAAAATATTTATTATTATTTTTTCTATTATTATATGTATAATATCTATATTTTTAATTATTTATTTTAAATTTCCATCTTTTCTTTTTGAAAAGCTGTCTCATCAGAGGACTCTGTATTCGATTTTTCAGTAGATTCTTCCTTAATATTTTTTTTTAGAAATTTATCTACTTTATTATATACAGATCCTATATCACTAAACTCGTCTGCTGAAAATGCTCCTCTCTTTGAAGCAATATGAACAATATTTCTCAACACTACTAAATCATTAAGTGTAATTGATTCAGTATCACTTACTTCAGTTGGTTTATTTTCCATTTTATAATTAATAATTAATAATTAATATTATATTTTTAAATATATTATATTAGATATAATATATTAGATATAATTATAATGGTATCTGAATTTGATATAAATAAAGAATTAAATAAATTTCATTCATTAAGACCAACTAATTTACAAGATATGGAAACTATTATTAAATTAAAAAATGAAGATGATACAGTAGAGTCAAAATCAGATTTAATTCCAGATGTATCTACTGATACTCCTGCTACTGATTTAGCTATTACTTCAAAATCTGATTCAAAAGTATTAAATAAAACCAAAGATAGTGCAAATTTCTTATATACCGGTTTAAAAAATGGTTGTAATAAATGTTGGCAAAATAGTACTTTACAAGTTTTGTTTCAATTAGAAGATTTTAGAAATACTGTATTAAATATTGAAAATGATACATATTATAATGAAGAATTAACAGAAAAATTAGAAATAATTAATACAATATATGAAAATAAATCAGTAGATAGTACTTATGAAGAAAGAAATACTGATGAATCTTTAATTATACCTGCACTATACAGTATATTTAATAATTTAAATAATTATAATAATGATAATAAAAAATTTTATGAAAATTTAAAAGAACATTTTATATTTGTCGAAAATGGAAATTTTATTGATTTTCAAGGAGTACCTTTAGAACAACCATATAATTATAATACTATGGGCTCTCCGTCGGAGTTTCTTTATATCTTAAATACTATTACTCTTAAAATAAAAAATAGCCCAGTATCATATGAGCAAGAAATAGATAATATTTTTGGTTATGAAAAAGTAGAAATTTATAATTCATTAATGTATGATAATAATAATTTAAAAATATATGATAAGTATTTTAATAATCAAACTAAAGGATTCTCTAATATTTTAACATATATTAATAATACAAATCAACCATTAATAGATTATATTAATATAGATATATATTCACAAAATTTATATTATAATAAAAGATTTTATAAAAATTTTAATAATTCAGATATTTCGATAAATAGTAACTGGTCAGTAAATACTAATAATTTTAATGATTATTTAAAAAACTTAGATATAGAAAGCTTTTTAAAAGATTATTTTTTTAATAGTTTCCAATTTAAAGCAATTGATAAATTATATAGAGCTAATCCTGATATAGATGAACGTATATCTAATCCACATTATGAAAATACTTTAAACAAAAATATAATAACATCAATTGCTTTAAATAATGACCATATTTTAAAACAAATAAATGATACATATGAAAAAGATTCAATATCACTTCTTTCATTAGTTGAAATATATTATACTAAATTACCTAAATATTTTATGGTATCTTTAGGAAATAATCGAATACCATTTACTGATAATTTTACATATAATACAATAAAACTACCGTTATTAAATACACAAGATATTGAAAATCCTACTATGATAAATTATACATTAAAAGCAGTAATTTGTCATCCAGGTTTACATTTTTATAGTATAGTTAATACAGAAAAAGGTTGGATTAAATTTAATGATGAAATTGTATCAAGTATAGATGATAAAGACAAAAATAATGATATTAAAAATTATGGTAAGTTTTTTATATATGAAATAGATAATATTGATTATTTAGAAAAAGTTAATTTAGATAATTTTGATTTAAATAATTTATTAAAAGTAGAAAATGAAGAAGAACAAATAGATGATATAAATGAAAAAATTACATTAATATTAAGTGATCTTGATATCTCAATTAATAATTATTTAAATAAAGATAAAAGATTCAATAAAACTAATGAAGAAACTACTAATATTAAAGAAGAAATAGCTAAAATATGTAGATTTATATTAATAATATGTATTATATGTACTATTAATACAAATGAAATAAATATTAAAACTATTATTGATAATACATTAAGTCATTTATTTGAACAATATGAAAATAAAGAATTTTATGGTGATAATGAAAAAGAATTTGTTAATATTATTAATTCTTTACTAACTGAAATATTAAATAAAGATATTATTAATAATTATACTAAACAAATTAAAAATTTACTATCATCTTTAAATAAATTTGAACAACTCCAATCATTATTTAATTATGAAGAAGATAAAGGTAGAAAAATGAAATTAGATAAATTTAGAGACTATATAATTAATTTATATTCTATTAAAATAAATAATGATGATACAAGTATAACGGATATTAATTTAATGTTAAATAAAGTAAATAAGCCAAATATATTAACTAAAAATATAGAATCCGATACATCTGAAATATCTAAAACATCTAAAGAAGAAATACCTGATTCAGATACATCTGAATTAATACCTCAAGCAACAGATTTATCTGAAATATCTAAAACATCTAAAGAAGAAATACCTGATTCAGATACATCTGAATTAATACCTCAAGCAATAGATTTATCTGAAATATCTAAAACATCTAAAGAAGAAATACCTGATTCATATACATCTGAATTAATACCTCAAGCAATAGATTTATCTGAAATATCTAAAACATCTAAAGAAGAAATACCTGATTCAGATACATCTGAATTAATACCTCAAGCAACAGATTTATCTGAAATATCTAAAACAACAGATGAGCCAAAAATATCTAATGTATTTAAACATGAACCTGAACCAGAACCTGAACCAGAACCTGAACCAGAACCTGAACCAGAACCTGAACCAGAACCTGAACCAGAACCTGAACCAGAATCTGAACCTGAACCTGAACCTGAACCTGAACCAGAACCTGAACCAGAACCTGAACCAGAACCTGAACCAGAACCAGAACCTGAACCAGAACCAGAACCAGAACCAGAACCTGAACCAGAACCTGAACCTGAACCAGAACCAGAACCAGAACCTGAACCAGAACCAGAACCAGAACCTGAACCAGAACCTGAACCAGAACCTGAACCAGAATCTGAACCTGAACCTGAACCTGAACCTGAACCGGAACCAGAACCTGAACCTGAACCTGAACCTGAACCTGAACCGGAACCAGAACCTGAACCTGAACCTGAACCTGAACCTGAACCGGAACCTGTATTAGTACAAAAAATAGATATTATTAATAAATCTAAATTAGAAGATGGACAATTAGAAGTAGATAATGTATTAGCTAAATCAGGTAAAACTGTGGATGATGATAAAAATAATAAAAAGGAAAAAATAAAAAATATAATAAGAAATAATAATATATTTAGTAACACAATATTAGATGTAATACTAAGATCCATTAGAGAAAATATTTTTAAATTAATTAATTTATTAGATGAAACTCAATTAGATGAATTAAATACTTATAATTTAAATATTAAACCTGAAATTATTATAAAGCGAAATACTACAGATTGGATTGTAGGATTATTTAAAATATTTATATTTAGAAGTAAATATATAAGTAATGAAGAATATAACAATAAATCTATTGAAAAATATATATTAATTTTTGGTAACGATCTTGAAGAAGGTCAAATAAAATCATTATTAGAAAATCATACAGTTGTTTTATATGAAATATATATTGGTTCTGATGATATTAGTATAACATTAACATTTGAAAAAATTAATGATGATATATTAATTAAACTAACAAAATTAGAAGATATCATCGATGATGATGATGATGATGATGATGATAGTGATGATAGTGATGATGATGATGATGATGATGATAGT
>Ga0302136_1001016_pt1 | contig 13001 bp, 5 predicted proteins | sample CBN3_20m_MG_FD_203116 | JGI IMG/M metagenome (GOLD analysis project Ga0302136, IMG submission 203116) | Marine microbial communities from Western Arctic Ocean, Canada - CBN3_20m | ecosystem: Environmental > Aquatic > Marine > Oceanic | place: Canada: Western Arctic Ocean | collected 2017-09-15
ACGATCATGATATTCCCATTTATTATCTTTTAAAACTTTTACATATGGTTCCTTCTTATTTGTAATCTTGATATTTTGATTTTCAGGATGTTCTGTATTAAAATGTGTATATTTAATCATTTCTGGTATTGCTTTAAAAGGTTTATTACTAAGTAAATTGACTATGAATTCTTTAGTAATATATTTAGTATCTTCCTCACCATAATTATTTATAATAATAGTATTATTACTATTTGTATTATTAGAATTTATAATATTTTTAGATTTATAATTTTCTTTAGATTCTAATAAATTCTTCATATTACTACATTCTATTATTAATTTTTCTACTGTTTCAATTAATTCCTCTTTATCTTTTTCTAAAAGTGTAATTTTATGTTGCTCATCTGTCTTTTTTTTTATTTTACATATTTTTAGATGTTTATGTAGATTGCTATTAGTAGAATAAAACTTACAACAATACTTACATTTTAGATTGTCTAATTTATTTTTGGATTCTAGCGGATTCAATTTGGATTCATTTGGATTCATTTTGGATTCATTTGGATTAATATTGTCTAAATCTAAACTATAGTATGCTTTAATATCATTTATAGTAATATCTTCTAGTACAGATATACATTTTTTTTTGCGATTTAGATGATTTTTAAAGTGACCTTTATGTTTTGTTTCATAACCACACCGAACACAATTGTATATCATAATATACTATACAAATATATTTTATTTTCTAAATATTTTAATTTAGACAAAATGTCTAAATGTGTCTAAATTAGCTGTCTAATTTTTTGAGGGGGGGGGGACAGATAAAAAAATAAAACTATTTGATAAAATTTTTTTAAAAAAATTAATATTTAAATTAATATTTAAATTAATATTTTATAATATTTATTTAAGTGATTCACTATATGGAAGTAAATATAGTGATTCATTTTCAGTAATTACAATTAGATAAGTACTTTGTGGAATCTTATGTAGAATATAAGATGTATCAAATAGTTTAGAATTATTATAACGATAACCTGATACATATTCACGCGAATCACTATCAATATGAATTACCCAATCATAGAGATTAGTAATCTCAGTCATTTCATTATATTTATTTTCTAATTGTCTATAGTTATATTTTAGATTTTCTACTGTCTCAACTAGAATATTATTTTTAATCATTTGTTTATCACATTTTTTTTCTAGCTTTACAATTTTCTCTTTTAATTCCTCGATCATAATTTCATCAAGACTCATAGTAAGTTTTTGTTCGATTGATAGATTGTTCATTTTTGTTGTTATCTTATAAATTACAAAAATCAATTTTAAAAACTTTTTAAACTTTTTTAAAAAAAGTTTAGACAAAAAAAATAAAATTAAAAAAAAAATCTCTGTATAATAAAATATAAAAAGAATAAAATTAAAAAATAAAAAAGATTATAAATAAGTTGGCGTTTTAAATGTTAAAAGATGTAAAAGTTTATTTATCTTCTATTTTTTGATATCCATTACTATTATTTAATATTAAATCTGTTATATTTTGAAACATACTCGGTTTTAATTCTTCTGCCTCATCTATATCTTCTTCTAGATCTAATAATGCACTATTTTCATTTATATTACTAGCTGGTATAATAAATTTATCATTAGAATTATTATTTTCACTATTTTCACTATTTTCACTATTTTCACTATTTTCATTTTTTTTTACATTTTTACTAGTTTCTTTTGTTGTATCAGTTGATAATTCAAGTAAATAATTTACAACATTTTCTAAATTATATGTATTATCTGAATTATAACCATGTTCAAAGATTGCTGTCCATATTATTTCATCATCAAATTCCTTAAACATTTCTTTTATACTTGCTACATATACTTCATCTAATTCAGTATTCATTACTAGTTTAATATTAGTATAATATATAATTCTTAAATAAGTTTAAAATAATTTAATACAATATATAAAAAATTAATACAGCATAAATAAAAATATAAATTACATTTTAAATTATATGAACCATGTATATACATTAAAAATGAATACATTAAAAATATTATATAATTATTAAAATAATATGATATAAATACAATTATATATAAATATGATAAATTATTCATTCCTACATATTTTTCCATTAAATACCAATTATTTGTTACACCTAATATAAATTTACACATAAAATTACTAGATGTATCATTAGGTTTTATAGTATATAAAAATAATTTACGAGCAATTTTATCATATATAATATTTAAACAACCATATATTTTAGCATAATATTTTAATTTTTTTGGATATATTAAATAATGACCTTTTAATACTATTCTATATTTTGACATACTTCTATTTTCATTTTTATCAATATAATGTATTGTTCTATTAAAATCAAATGATACACATTCACCCTTATTTAAGGTATATTTTTTATTTGTTATTGGAAAATTTGTATTTATATAATCATTACTACTAATACTTATTATTGTTCTATTTACTATAACACCTGGTAATAATCCAAAAGGTCCATCTATATGATGTGAATAAAATACTTTATCTGAACTTATAGTATCTGCAAATGATGATACATAAATCTCATCCATATCTACAATATTTTCAATAATATATATATCTTTATTGTATATCTTATGTAATTCCTCAAATATTGTATTATTTTTTATTATATGAAGAAAAGCACTTTTATATGTCAAATCTAAGTCTTTATACCATATATGGGTTGTTATAGATTTTGAAGGATTTAATGATACTATATAATTTTCTAATAAATTTATATGATTATTTAATGATTCTGGTAAATTAATAAATGATACATTATTATTAGAGAATAAACTATAAAAATATTTGTTATATGTATGATTTATAATTAATGGTAATAATAAATAACTATGAATCAAATATTGATTTAATGTATCACGATCAAATGTAAAATAAGTTGATGTCATTGTTTTTTCATAAGTTATAAAATGTGAAGCTTCTTGCGTTATAAAAGCAAATAATAATAAATAAAATATTTGTAAATTACTAATTATATATATATTTGATAAAACTGTGAAAAATGCTACATATAAACACGTTTTATAAAAAATAGGTCTTGGTAATATATTTTTTAAATTTACTAAATATGACACACTAAATATATAATTAAAAGGTAATAAACTTAATATTCCAAAAAATCCACAAAAAATTGTTAGTAAATGCACAAAAATATTTAATTCAGATTTATGAGTTTCCTTAAAAATATCATAATAATCATTAAATACTAACATTAATATATTATTATAATATATATTTAAATAATATATATTTGACATTGAAAAAAAAATGCTTTTATTTTGTTTTTGTATAAACTTTTCTCTAAAAAGTTTAAAAGTTTGTGTTTGTCTAAACTTTTCTCTAAAAAGTTTCTTTATGGATCAAATATAGTTGGATCAAACTCATTAAAATTATCTATTCTTTTATGAACTTTAACAGTAGTTGCTTTTAGTGTATAATTTGTATTAATAGTAGTTTCAGGAATTTGTAATTTTATATTTTTACCTTTTCTCATTTTTTCTAAATGTGATGTTAGTGTTTGTGTTTGTAATGTTGTATCTCCTTTTTTAGAATAATAAAAAGGATCAACTGTTGTTTGCTCTATGCCATCTAATATATATTTTGATGATGTTTCAGGGGTAGTTCCAAGACTAGAATTTGGTGACCAACTACCAATATTCTTATCAAAGTTTAATATTAATTTTTGACCATCAAATACGGCTGATACTATTTTTATTTTATTTATATCTGATAATTTATGATTTTTCTTTTTATAATTTTGTATTTCATTTATACTAATTATATTATCATTATCTGTATCAAATGTGTAATATGCTTCACGTTTTTTATATTTATTTTCTAATTCTTTTATTTTTTGACTATATACATGAGCTTCTTTATATTTTTTACTTTTTATTGATTTTATTAATAATATTTTATTAATTATCATTTGTTCTAATAATACAGCTAATTTATTATTCTTTCCTTTATAATTATTATAACTAGTTATATTTTCAACAAGATTATATTTACCAATAAATTTAGCATCTTCATCAATAGAAACCATATAGTTCAAACTCTTAAATACATCACTATCATTTAGAGTTTTCTTAATAATATTTTCAGGTGTAGCAAATTCATTTGATAATTTAGAATATGGTATGCTATTTATTACTATGTTTTTATTATCATAACTAAATTCTAATTGATTATTATATATAAACTCATATAGATTTGATTTTTGTATTATTTCCATTATTTTAAATCCCTGATATTGTTTTTTATTGAAATATAATACCATAGCATTACTATTATAAACATATAAGATTATATAATTCTCATCTTTAATATTAGTCCATTTACCACTTAAATTTAATTTCATTATTATATTTTCAGGTATTTCTGGAAGTGGTTTAGTATTATTTAATTTTTTTCTTTTTTCCATTTCTATTCTTCTATTTTCTATTATTGATTGTTCAAGATTAAAATCATTTCTTATTTTTTTATTATTAGCTAATCGAGTTAATATTAATTGTTCTATTGCAGTTGTTAAATTATTTAAATTATTCATTCTTAAAATATCTTTTAGATTTCTAAATATTTCGTTAATAAATTCCTCATATTGCACATTTAATTTCGCTGTATTAATTTCTATTATTTCTTCAAATGCTGTTGGATTAATTTTTCCTTCTACAAATTTTATTTTAGTCTTTATCTTATTTATTGTATTTATTTGTTCTTTTATTTTATTTACATTTTCACTCATATACATTTTGAAAAATATATAAGCTACATACTGTAAAAAGTAGAAATATGTATAGATTACTATAATATTAAAGAAAAATAAGTTATCTAATTCTATTATTCCCTTTTTAAATAAATAAGCATACCATAATAATATAATTGTATATGATACATATTTAATTAATAAAAATGCATTATAATCTAAAATATTACTATTTGGATTATTTTTTAAATTAGTATTATATTTTTTTTCTAATACTTGTTCTCTAGAAGTATAACCTGTATCATTTTTTTCTAAATTTATAACAGATTCATTTTCTATTTGACGAATTATAATAGTTTTTAAAAATGGATAACCAAATAATGTTAAAAATATTATTATTATTGTTATTGGAAATACCAATAACTTTAATTTATTTAAATTATTATAATTTAAAAAGTTATTATCAATAAAATTAATTAGTTCTTCACTGTAAAGTAATCCGTTAGAATACAAAGTTAATAATACTATTATACATACTCCATAAAATACTATAGTGCTATCTATCGAGTCTGTATTTTTAAATTGAAAGTCTTCTGAAGTATTACCACCTTTTATTTTTTTATGTTTTTTAATATTTTTTTTAATATTTTTATTTGATTTATTTTTATAATAATTATATATTTTGTAAATTCCAAATATACTAATTACACCTAGTAATATATTGAAATTATTATTTTTTATAATTCCACCACCCCCCCCCCCTTTTGTAACACTAGTTGTACTATTATTATGTGTATTAGTACTATTAGTACTATTAATAAGTATTAATATTATTATTAAAATAAGTATAATACTAGATAAAATATTTCTTTTTCCTAAACTAAATATAATACTAGTTATAAAATCATTTTCTGAACTATTTAAATTATCTTGTTCTGTATATTTAGGTATAACTAGGAGTATAAGTAAAATTAATATTATTAAAGTAATCATATTATATTTAAAATCTATTTTAAAAAAATCTGTTACTATTCTAGTTGGCACGTATCCAAATTTATGTAGAGATAATATTTCATACATAAATGCTACTAAATATGGTATTAAAATTAAATATGATAAGAAATTTTTAAATCCTATTCTTTCACTATCTTCAAAATTATTAGCGTGTTTTAAATCTAAGGATATACTCATAATAAATATTCCTAATAAAAATAGTAAAGATGTCGCACTTGTTAGCATACCCCATTTACCCCATTGTGACATATCATCATTGGAAAATTTATATTTAAATCTTATTATTTCTAAAAATATATTAGGCACAACAAATGTATTTAATAATAATACTATGTATTTTTTTATAGTATTCTGTTTTAAGAATCTACCCTGTTTTTTTTTTTCTTTGTCATTATTTGTTTCATTTGTTGTAGTTAAATTAAAACCCAAAATCATATTTATTATCTGCTTTGTAGGTTGAGACAATATTGATATAAATACATTTCTAGATGATTCATCATTTATAAAATGCGCACCAATAATTGATCCAATCAATACAATACTAATAATTTTTTTACCAATACTATATCTATGAAGCATAATATCATTTTTTTCGTTTATTAAAATATCATAAGTATCATTAAATTCAAATCGATCAATTTCAGAGCGTGTTGATGATTCGGTGCCTCCTGGTATTGTGGTTACTTCTGCCCCTCCTAATTGGACTTTGCCATCTTCTTGGCTTTTTTGACCATCTGTTTGGCCATCTACTCGGCCTGGGGATTGGTCATCTGCTGGGCCATCTACTCGGCCTGGGGATTGGTCATCTGCTGGGCCATCTACTCGGCCTGGGGATTGGCCATCTACTGGGCCTGGGGATTGGTCATCTGCTGGGCCATCTACTCGGCCTGGGGATTGGTCATCTGCTGGGCCATCTACTGGGCCTGGGGATTGGTCATCTGCTGGGCCATCTACTCGGCCTGGGGATTGGTCATCTGCTGGGCCATCTACTCGGCCTGGGGATTGGCCATCTACTGGGCCTGGGGATTGGTCATCTGCTGGGCCATCTACTCGGCCTGGGGATTGGTCATCTGCTGGGCCATCTACTCGGCCTGGGGATTGGCCATCTACTGGGCCATCTTCTTGGCCTTTTTGGTCAGCTTCTGGTGGTGGATATTTTTCGCGTTGTTTATCTATGTAATTCTTTAATGAGTCATTTTTACGACCTACTGATATTATAATAATAAGACAATATATACAAAATATAAGTTTATCTAATTCAAACTTTTTATTAATTAGTTTATCTTTTTTATTATTTTTTAAATGATTTTTATTATACATTCCATATACTAATATTGTTAACATAAACATTAAATGAAATATTGAACTATCAAAATATTTATGTTTGTCAGAAAATAAAATTTCATTCTTGATAAAAGTAAGTAAATTATTATTATCATCAGCATTACTAATATATTTATAAATATAATTACCCAAACCCATATTAATTACCAAATTTATTAAATTAATTAAAAAATATGTATCAAGTAATACATATCTATTAAAAATAAAGATTGATTTACAAATAAAACTTACACAAAATAATATTAACACTGATATTTTTTTTGATTCAGTTGTTACTAATCCAGTATTATTTAACCATTCTTTATTATTTAACAATTGTGCAATTATAAATAATATTAAAATATTATATACTAAGAAAAAAGTTTTAGTATTATTAACATTTGAATCATTATTTAAGGCTTCTATGTCATTTTCGGTATCTTCATTTGTCACTACATAATAATTACCTTCTTGAGCTATAAGATATTTATTCTCACTATTATTAGTATTTTGTCCTTTAATACTAGCAAATGCGGTAAATAATTTAGTTAAATTATATATATGACAAATTGTATCAGATATTATGTAAATACTAAATAATAAAACACTATTATTTGTATTAATAATAAAATTTTTTGAGTCAGTAAATTCATTTGTATATGTATTTGTTAAATGCTTATTTATAATTTCAAACTTACTAGATCTAGTTGTATCTAAAGTTATGCGTTCTTTGTCATTACCCGTTTGTTTATTATTAATCCAAATTTTAACTAAAATATCATATGAATCTATATTAGTAAGTGGTTCTTTTTGATTTTCTTGTAAATATTCTATAGGATCTTTTAAATCTGTTTCTTTAATTGTTTTCATTTTTTTAAAAAAATCTTCAATTTCCTTAGTTTCTAATTTAAATAATTTATTATCTACATCTATTGATTTAATTAAATTACATAAACTCTCTTCCTCACCTTCAAAATCTTTTTTAATTCTTTCATATATCTGGTCTGATGATTTATTAAATACAATTTCATTTAAGGTTTTATCTAATTTTTTTATTTTATTAGAAGGTTTATTTTCCAAATATTTATTTGGAAGTATACTTTTACATAATTCCTTTCTATCAATTGAACTTATTATGCCTACAAATTGATAACTAAGTGCATCAAATATATATGGATTAAATATACGTAATAATGAAATAGGATTAATTAAAATCATAAATATTGTAGAAAAAGCAACCATTAATATAATTTTACCATTATGTATTGTATTTATTATTTTATTTAAATATAGTAAATTTATTTTTTCTTCTTTATTACTAATAATAGTTAAAATATATCTTTCAAATATACATAATACTAACAAAGATATAAATATTGATATAATCATATAAAATATTTTTAAATCTTGAGTATTCATTATTAATATATATATATATATTAAAAAAATTATACTTATTTTAAAATATTAAATGTACTAATTAATTTTAATAAAATATCAAATCTTTCATCCATAATTTTTTTATAATTTACAATATTGTTTAATTGTTTATAATAATCAAACTTTCTAAAATAATAAAAATATTTTAATGAATGATCTTCTATTATTTTATTTATTAATGTTAATTCATTATTTATTTGAATCACTATATCATGAATACTATTTAATAATAATAAAATACATTCATTTTTTTCTAAATCTTTAGGTATATTTTTAATAAAATTATCAATTATAATTAATTTATTATGTAAATCTATCTTATCAGTTGTTTTTTTTATATCAGGATGTTCTACTATTACATCTTTTACTAAACCCAATAATACATATGATGTATCATGAATAGCCATTCCTATTACACCATTAGTTAATAATGAAACAAATGAATTAGCATATGTAAGTGTAACAACTTCCATTTTATATTTATTATTTTGATTTTATTTTAATATTTTAAATTATTTCATTTTATTTCATTTTATTTTATTTTAATATTTTAAAATATTTCATTTTATTTCATTTTATTTCATTTTATTTTATTTCATTTTATTTCATTTTATTTAAAACTATATTAATATTATAATATAATAATAGTAAATGGATCCAACACTTGAAAAGGTACTAAAATCTAAACTAAATGCAATAAAAAGTTTAACTTCAAATGAGAATCAATTAAATATTTCTAAATCTTTGGAAGTTTCTGGAGATACAGATTGTGATAAGCTAATATGTAATAGTATAGAAGTTAGAGCTTCTGGTAATAAAACTCTAATAAATAATGCAATTATAACTAAATCTATTATAAATTCAACAGCTATAGGAAATGATATACCTAGTTTAGGTAGTTTTACAAAAATTAATATAGTATCTAGTTTTTCTGGTAATACATTAAATGCTTTAAAATTAGATGGTGATATTAATATATCTAACAGTGATCAACAAATAAGAACTATTAAATGTTTAAATAATCCATTAAATATAAAAACAAATGAATATTTAGAATTAGATGCACAAAATAAAATTAATATTTTAACTAATAGAATTAATCTTACAACTCAAATATTTAATATAAATACTTCAACTATGACTAATACAGGAGTACTTCATATTTTAAATACTACTAATAGTAACTCATTAACAACTGGAAGTGTAATTATTGATGGTGGTGTTTCTATTTCTAAAAATATTACATTAGGTGGTAGTATAAATTCATTAACCGATACATTTAATAATATTAAAGGTAAATTAAATGTAGAAAAAAATTTATCTACATCAGGTATTTTATCTGTAAATAATGTAAATAATAATGCATTAACTGTAAATGGAGGAATAATAATTAAAAAAAATACTAATATATATAAATCATTAACTGTTTATAATAATTTAAATATTTTAAATAATAATAACTCATTAAATTTTATTCAAGGTAATACAATTATTAATAATAATCTAACTATTGCAAAAAATATTAATTGTGGACAAAATCTTAATATAAATGGATTAACAAAAATTAATGAATCTATAGATTCATTTAATTCTAATACAGGTTCTTTAATTATTAAAGGAGGAATTGGTATAGGTAAAAATATTAATATAGGGGGTAATTCTAATATAACTGGAAACTTAAAAATTTTAAGCACTGAAAATTCATTTAATATTAATACTGGGTCATTTATTACGTATGGTGGTGCATATATTCATAAAAATACTTTTATTAATAGTAATGCTAATATTAATGGTAATATTAATATCACTAATAATGCTAATATTGATGGTAATACAAATATTAAAGGTAAACTTATTATAGAAGGAAATGTTAATATATTTAATACAGAAGATTCAAATAATTTAAATACTGGTTCAATTATAACACATGGTGGATTATCTGTAAAAAAAAATATAAATACAAATGGTATATTAAGTATATATAATTCAGAACAATCTACAAATATATCAAATGGAAGTTTAGTTGTTGATGGGGGTGTTGGAATAGCTAAAAATTTAAATATAGGTCAAAGTGTAAAAATAAATAATAATTTAACAGTAACTAATGATTTAAATGCCGATACTATTTATTTAGATAATGATATATATTTAAATAATATACATATAAAAGGAAGTATTTTAAAAGATATTGGTGGTGAGTTTGACACAGGTATCATTCCAATAGGTACATTTTCTGATTTAGTCGTTGAAGACGATTTTATTATAAATAATGACGAAGACTCACTTAATATTACAAGTGGTTCATTTGTAACTGATGGCGGTGTTGGTATTAAGAAAAATTTAAATGTTGGTAAAGACTTAAATGTATTAGGAAATGCTACATTTAATAATAATGTTAATTGTATTAAAACATTATATGCTGATAATATACATGTTAGATATAATATTACATCTTCAGAAGGCCAAATATCAGGTGCTGGTGGAACAGCAGGACTAGTAGGAGAACCAGATTTACCATTTGATACATTAGTAGGTAATCTTAATTTATCAAGTAACTTATCAGTATCAAATGCATTTAGTTCAATAGATCAATGGATTAATAGAAATTTAATTAATACACCACCAGTTTTGACTTATAAACTACCTGCATTGGAAACAAGTGAATTTATACAATTAGAATTTGAATTACCAACACAAATATATGTTGGATTTTTAAATAAAAAATTACCAGTTATTGATAGTTTATATATAGATTATAAAAAAACTACTGAATCGGTTTATACAACAATTAATATGAATTCTATTAATATAAATAAAATAATTATATATTCTTTTAGTTATAATAACTATTCTAATAATAATATATTTTATTTATTTAATATTCTAAAAGAGACTGAATATGATTTTAGAATATATGCTAAAAATAATAATAGTGTAAGACCTGATAATTATTTAGAATTTAATCAATTAAAAACTAAAGCTCCAGAATTACTATTACCTCCAACAAATATTAATATTACTAATAATATTAATAATCCATCTTCATCTATTGATATTAATTGGACACATAGTATATCTCCAAATATACCAATATATCAATATAATATTAGTTATAGTACATTAAATTCTATTAAATATCCTAATTATATTAATCATAATTCTAATAATATAGTTACAACTTCAAATATAATATATAATAGTAATAATTTTTCTACAATTAATAATCTATATTCAGGTCATACATATAATATTAATATACAAGCAAAAAATATATTACATAATAATTTTGGAGAATTTTCAAATTTAGATAATACAATAACTACTGATTTTCCACAAGCACCACCATATATTAATAATAATGATTTATATATATTAAATAATAATAATTATTATTTTCCTATTAATAGTGGATATAGTTTAGATGGTAATACTTTCATCAATAATATTTATGATTATAATAAATTAGATAATAATTTAAAATCTAATATTTTAGAAAATATAAGAATTAATGAAAATATATCGACCACTGATTTAGTTTCTACAAAAATTATTTCTAATTTAAATAATATTTTAACTAATACTAATATATTTTGTAATTTAAATTTAAATGGCTTTTCACATACAAATAATTCAACTACTTTTTTAGATAAATTCAATATAAAAATAGATAATACTAAAGATTTTTATGATGATGAATTTAATAATGGATTTTATAAAACAACTGATTTACAAATAACATTTAATAATCCTACAAATTATTTAGTACCCTCTAATAATACATATGTATTACAAATTCAGCAAAATTTACCATTTAGTAATATTAATTATAAATCAAATTTACTTTATTTAAATATTGATAAATTAGATTCTACACCAATTATTAATAATTTACAAATTAATTCAATTAGTCCTGAAGTTATTGATACAAATTATTATAGATATATTTCAGGTGTTCCTACAATAATAAATGGTAATATAAATTTTGATTTTACTACAAAATATTTAACAAATAATTTTTTAAGAAAAGATAAAAAACATTTTAATTTTAATTTAATTACTAATAATATTAAATTTAGTCAAAATATTAATATTTATTCAGATCATTTTGAAAATTCTAATAATTTTTATTATAATATTGATAATACATTACATAATAATACCGGAAATAATATATTATCTAATACAGAAGATTTATTATTTAAAAATCAAAGTATTAAAATTAATAATATAAATTATAATGAAGATATTAAATTAAATATTAGTCCTTATAATTTACAAGGAAAATCTTTTAATACATATTCTACAAAAATTAGATTAGATAATGAATCAATTAAAGTTATCAATAATATTAATAATGCTAGTTCTTCATTTGGATTATATGTTACATCAGGTTCTACATTATATACAACAAGTTTTGGAAATGATTTTGATCATAATAATAGTATACTAAATACT
>Ga0302136_1001033_pt1 | contig 12904 bp, 8 predicted proteins | sample CBN3_20m_MG_FD_203116 | JGI IMG/M metagenome (GOLD analysis project Ga0302136, IMG submission 203116) | Marine microbial communities from Western Arctic Ocean, Canada - CBN3_20m | ecosystem: Environmental > Aquatic > Marine > Oceanic | place: Canada: Western Arctic Ocean | collected 2017-09-15
AAAATTGAAACCATCCGTACTTGTGGCTAAGCCAATGTGTATATTGTGCTCTTTGTCTTCGCCTGCAGCTCTATATAATAAATAGAATGTGCCATCTTCATACCATGCCGCTGGATTCGTTGTCACCAAGCTTTCCCATTCATTTTCAGGGTTAGGTGATAAAATAGGGTTTCCTTCAAATTTCTTTAGCTTCATCTTTATCTTCTTTAATTCTGCTTTCCATTTGGATACTATACAAATGGTTGAGTCAAATATATTGGACATTAAAGAAGGCAAGGTTTTATAACTGGTCAAGTAGTATTAAAAGATGTTCAAAAAATTATAATATTCTGATATTATGATCTTTAAATATAATTTTTATTCTCAAAATACAAGAATTTGTGGCCTTGCCTGAAAATGTAGCTTGATTCTGACGGCTTTGTAGTTGAAAGATTAAAGCTGATTAAAATACGTAAACGAGAGAACCCATAAAATAAAGGTTGTTTTGGGTATCAGAAGATACTATTAATTGTAAAGATTTATTTTTTACCAAAACCAAAAAAGATACTTTGGATGGTCGATTTGCATTTGGGAAGATTAATAAAGGCATACGCAATCGATTCAATGTCGCCTATTGATTAGCCTTTAAACTTATCTGAACAGTTCTCAAACGTATATTTTGTTTTGCATTTGCAAATTGCGCTTAACAAATTAACAATTTAACAAGATGAAAAAAAAATACCTTTTAATGTTATTAACGACACTTTGTTTGACCGCTGTTTCTTTTGGACAAGAAATGATGCTAAACGGCGGGTTGGAGACTTGGACTAACACGACACGACCAACTGATTGGACCACTTACCAGAATATAACTCAAGAATCAACAGAAAAACACGCAGGTTCTTTTTCAGCTAAGCAAACAAAGGATGCTTCAGGTGGTTATAAAAAACTAATTCAAAATATTCCAAATACGACCGTAGGAGAAAGTTATACTGTATCTTTTTGGTATAAAATAGCGCCTGACGCTGGAAGTGTTGTTAAAATGTGGTCTAATTTTAAAGATAATACTGGCGCTTCTATAGGCGGTAATACTGCTGATGAAATAAGAGCTACTTTGGATGTTAATGGCAATGTTTGGACAAAATTTGAGGCTACTTTTACTGCACCTCTTACATCGGTAAAGTTTTGGTTTGAGCTAAGAACGTATAATAATACAACCGTTTATTTTGATGATTTTTCATTTGTCCGCAACCCTTTTACATGGACGGGAGCTGCTAACAGTAATTATAACGACGCTGCAAACTGGTCTACTAATGCTGTCCCTAGCGAAAATTATGATGTTATAATTCCTTCAAGTGCAACGATAAATATGCCAGCAACATTAACTGTTAATAGCATGTCTATTGCGGCTGGTGCTTCTATCATTTCTACTGGAACTATTACTGGCTCAATTAGTTATACAAGAACGATCCCTACCACTAACTGGTACTTAATTTCTTCACCAGTAGCTGGCCAAAATAAGGACGCTTTTGTAAGTGCTTCAAACCTGGCAATAAGTGGAAGTAATGTTGGTTTTGCTGATTACGAGAATAGTACAGGGGATTGGTCTTATTACCAATCTGGCGGAAGTGGAACAGGAGACTTTGGTTTAGGAGAAGGTCATGCAGTAAAATTAAATACAGCAGGTGATGTCGTTTTTACAGGAACCTTTAATGATGCTGATGCGAGTATTGCACTATCAAGTACTACTGAATATAACTTAATCGGGAATCCTTATTTAGCGTCTGTATCTGTAGGTGAATTATTAGGACAAGCTAACATTGGGGACTTATTATCTGAATTAACGGTATATGTTTGGAATCAAGCATTAGGAACTTATGATTTAAAGAACATAGGAGCTGACATGGAAATTGCGCCAGGTCAAGCATTTTTTGTCTCGGCAAAAACTGCAGGAAACTTTGGAATTACTGAGAGTATGCAAAGTCATAGTTCAGATACCTTCCAAAAAACAACTACTAGACCAGAAGTAGCCCTTACCTTGAGTAACGGAGCGGCAAGCAGAACATCCTCTATTTTTTATATTGATGGCGCTACAACAGGTTTTGACAATGGGTATGACAGTTCTATCTTTGGCGGTTTGGCTAATGAATTTTCAATATTCACACATGCAGTTGCCAATGGTTCTGGAAGAAACTTAGGAATTCAGTCTTTACCAGATAGCAATTTCGAGAACATGATTATACCTGTAGGAGTAATTGCTGATTCTAGCAGTGCTTTAGAGTTTTCTGCAAGATTAGAAAATTTACCAGAAGGTATTAAAGTATTCTTAGAAGACAAAGAAGAAAATACATTTACACGCTTAGACGCGTTAAATGCATCTCATAAAATTACTACAACATCAATTCTGAATGGTGTTGGACGGTTTTATCTTCATACAGCTAAAAGTGTGCTTAGTATTGCGGATGCTACTCTTGATAATGTTAGTGTTTTTACAGTACATAATTCTCTAAGAATAGTTGGTTTACAACAAGGCAAAACTTCTATTAAATTATTTAATATACTTGGAAAACTAATTTTAAATACTGCTTTTGAAGCTAATGGTATGAAAAATATTTCTTTACCAAGATTAGCAAAAGGTATTTACATTGTTCAGTTAGAAACAGCAGAGGGTACATTAAACAAGAAAATAATTTTAGAATAATCAGTAAAAAAAAAATAAATAAACATCACAATGAAAAAACAAATAGAAAATAATTCTCAAGATATTTCACGTAAAGATGCTTTAAAAAAGATTGGATCTTACAGTAAGTATGCTGCTTTAACTGCATTAGGTACTTATATTATATTAAACCCACAAAAAGCGCAAGCTTCTTCTCCAGCAGGTCCTGGTAGTGGATTTTAAGGAGCTATGTAAATTTAGTTGGTTACTGCATGCGAGTGTCTATTAATAAAAAGAAGTGCGTAAAACAGCAACTACAAGAATTGTTTATATTAGAATATTAGTGGAAAAGAAGACTCAAGAATCCCCATCCCGAAAGGGTGGGCTTCTTGTAACTGGGGGTAATCTTTTTCATTTTATAAAAACAGTATTACACTCTAAAGTTAAGTCTTTTTGGCAGTTTCTTGCAGTTATTCAGATTTTCTTTTTGTAGATGATCTCTTTGGTCGTTTGTAATCATCAGTTAATGAGTATTGATTAGCCTTTAAACTTATCTGAACAGTTCTCAAACATATAGTTGGTTTTGCTTTTGCAAATTGCGTTTAACAAATTAACAATATAAAAGGATGAACAAAAATTACATTTCAACGTTATTAATGACACTTTGTTTAACAGTTACTTCTTTTGGACAAGAACTAATGCTAAACGGAGGGTTGGAGACTTGGACTACAGATACAAATCCCACAAATTGGACCAAGGCAGAGGGATTAGTAAAATCTACAGATGCTAACACCGGTTCTTTTTCAGCCAAGCAGACAAAAGATGCCTCTAAAGGTAGAGTAAACTTAACTCAAAATATTCCGAAGATTACTGTAGGAAAAAGTTATACTATAACTTTTTGGTATAAAATAGCGGTTGCTGGAAAACCTGTTAAAATATGGTGTAATTTTAGAGATAACAATGGTGGTTTTATAGGCGGAAATGATCCTGATGTACTAAGAACTAATTTGGATGTTAATGGTAATGCTTGGACAAAATATGAAGCGACTGTTACTGCACCAGCTGCAGCAGTGAAGTTTTGGTTTGAGTTGAGAACGTATAGTAATACAACAGTTTACTGGGATGCTTTTTCATTTCTCCAAGATTAAGTATCCATTAATAAGCGCGTAATCTGTATTGATTAGCATTTAAACTCATCTGAACAGTTTTTAAACCCATATTTGGCTGTGCTTTTGGAAATTACAACTGATAATATTAAAAACACACAAAATGAATAAAAATTACATTTTAACCTTATTAATGTCTCTTTGTTTAACGGTTGCTTCTTTTGGACAAGAACTGATGCTAAATGGAGGGTTAGAAAATTGGACTACAGATACAGCCCCAACAGATTGGACCAAGGCAGAGGGAGTAACAAAGTCTACAGATGCTAACACAGGTTCTTTTTCAGCTAAGCAAACAAAAGATGGTTCAGGAGGTAGAATAAATTTAACTCAAAATATTCCAAATACTATCATAGGAGAGAGTTATACTATAAGTTTTTGGTATAAAATAGCCCCTGGAGCTGAAAAACCTGTTAAAATGTGGTCTAATTTTAGAGATGATACCGGTGGCTTTATAGGCGGTAATACTGCTGATGTACTAAGAACTAATTTGCCTGTTAATGGCAATGCTTGGACAAAATTTGAGGAAACTGTTATTGCACCAGATACATCGGTGAAGTTTTGGTTTGAGGTAAGAACATTTGATAATACAATCGTTTATTGGGATGATTTTTCATTTTTCGATAATGCTACATTATCCACTGTAAAAAATAAGGCTATCGTGGGGTTTGCAGCTTACCCAAACCCAGTTTCTAACGGAGTTTTAAATATTTCTTCTGCTAGTGACTCTTTAAAAAATATAACAATTTTTAACCTTTTAGGAAAACAAGTACTTTCATCAAGTTTTTCTGGTGTACAATCAAATGTTGATGTGTCTAGTATTTCTTCTGGAATTTACATTTTAAAAGTAACTGAAGCTGGTAAAACCGCAACTAAAAAGTTAGTAATTAGATAATTTTACCGTTATATTTATTTATAACACCTAGTTTGCTTTTAAAGGTTATTAAATCTATCTCTTAGATTTAATAACCTTTAAAAGTTCACTTTTTGTTGACCTCTGATAATTTTACATGAAATTTAAAATTACTTTTTTACTTTTTGTCATAACCTTTTTTTCATTTAATTCAGTTTTTTCACAACAAATTGAGCTTCCTATTGAAGTACTTGGAGAAGAAGGGCTTGCCGTATCCGCGTCATTTACAATTGATCAAGAGCAATTTAACAAAATTAACAGTACCGATAATTTATATCTAAGAGCGAATAATCTCGGGTATCAAGGAAAAGCCTCTGTTCAAGTCAATGGTGGAAGCTGGATTTCGCTAACTCACAGTTCAGTTAAAATGTATAGCCCTGAAAAAGAGCGAGGCGGAATGACCAACGGTGGTTATAATACGATTCGTTTTACCGTTTCAATTGCAAATTTTCAGGTGGGTGTAAATACCATTACTTTGCGTTTCAATTATTCTGATGGAATTTCTAATGGTTTCAGAGTCATTGATCTTGATATATTAGATGCTGCTTCCGAAAGAATATTAAAAAATAGTTCCTATTACGTTATACCCGGAACTACAACTCGCAATTATGAAACTAGTTACTTTGTTATGGATGCTCCAGAAGATTGGAAATCGCCATATTATACTGAGACTGATGGCGAGCCAGGCGATTTGTTTGATAAAGTATTTCAAGGTAAAAATCTCTGGTATTATGGAAGGAATGGAGCTCCCGATGTTGAGGGAAATCCGCTACTAAATAATTATTTACCAATTACTAAAAAAGGGTTTTGGTATGGCTATACTAATTTAAGCAGTGGTAAAGAAATAAAGGCGAAGTGTACTAGCTGTCATTTACAGGATGGAAGAGACCTAGAAATATTTTCATATTCAAATAAATCTATTATTGAACGTTCAAAATTTCACGATCTTACTAAAGAAGAGGGAAAGTTAATTGCTACTTATATTAGGTCTTTATCTGAAGAAGACCCAACATCTGGTAGCATTGGTCGCTATGGTCGTCCTTGGAATCCTCCTTATCAACCAGGGCCGCAATTGGCGGGAAAGCCTATTGAACAGTGGGCCGCTGGAGCAGGGCTTGATGCTGTGTTAGAAAAAGATGCTGACATGTTTCCATACCTTTTTCCCAATGGTGTAAGCCAAGAAGAATTGTATAAGGTATTCGATTCAGATGCTACCAGCGATCGAACGGAAATTCCGGTTGCAATCCAATTCCCAGACTGGAAACATTGGTTACCCATTGTGCACCCCATGGATGCCTATACTAAAGATGATTATTGGAACGATACGTCAAAAACATATGATCCTAAAGAAGGGTATAAAAAATTCAGACAACATATTACTGATAATTTAGGCACCTATCAACAGCAAAACATTACAGAGAATCAAGCTAATGCTTTAATGAGAGCTAATTCTGCTTTTCATAGTGAATATAGGAAGTTTCTTGAGCAGGGGGGTACAACTCCTCAACAGTGGAGAACTGTAGATGGCACCGCAACCTCAAAAATTGCAGATGATATTCCCCGAGAACTAGCAGCTGCCAGTTTAGCGCGACTAATGGCCGTTCAGTATTTTGAAGTTATGAATGAATTTAATTTTCAAGACAAAGCACATTGGTTTACACAATATGATGAAGAAGATCATCCCCAAGAACGACAATGGTTTGGTGATAGTTACCAAGTCTTTGAAGTTCCTCCACATTTTCAAGCTTGTGTTAAAACAGAGGATGCGAACGGGAATTGCCTTTCTTTTAAGGGTCAAGAAGATGCTACTGGAAAATATGATTCCACAAATTGGTATCAGTTACAAGCTACTGTTAATGGTGGTGAAGGCATGATGACAAAACAAAGTCCTGTAGATTATAATTACCAAAATATGTTTATTTTAAAAGCTAGTAGTTCTTCGGGTTTGTACGAACCTCTGCGATATTATCAGACTTTGAATACAATGTACAGAACAAAAACGTGGTCTGGTGGAGGTGGGCCAAACACGAGTTCCGGTTTTAGAATACGGGTAATGGGTCCGTGGTTTTTCTATGGCATGACTTTCAGAAGAGATTTTGAAGGATTCGAAGAAGAAGCGTTTCCTAATCTATTAAACGAATTTTCTCCTAATTTACGTGCACGAGTTACCAATGCCTTATTACTACAATTTTTAACAGAAGTTGAGGATGGTGACGCCGACACCGATGGCAATTTATATAATGAAGGTCTTAACAAACTATATAATAAATCGGACGGAAGTATTTACTGGGAAAGATATACGGGCAACAATGATGCGAGCAACAAACTTGAACCAAAAGATATTCTAGAATCTGAAATACTTAAGGGAGATGCTATTTTTGACAGCGATGTAGTAGGAATGTGGGTAGATCAGTTTTATTATTTAATACCCAAGTTTTATGATCTTGGTTTAAATAATGAGATCCTAGAACGCCTTGTAAATTGGTGTGCCGCTGCATGGCCATCGATAAATTGGGACGCGCTTAGACAGAATCTTTCAACGACAGAAGTTACTAGCGGTAAAAGTATTTATATTTCTTATGGTTCTAATTATGAAGAAGTTAAGATACATGGTTTACCTAATGGCGTTTATAACTTTGTAGTTTATGATTTGTATGGAAGGACAAACTATAACCGCAGACTTACAATAACCGGTAACTCAAAAATAATTGATACACAACGTATGCAATCAGGAATTTATGTTCTAAGCGTGCGAGACAGTAACGGTAATGCAAAAGCTTTTAAGTTTTTTAAAAAGTAAAGATTAGGTCTGGCTCATTACTAAGAATATGCGAACAGTTCTAATGAAATAAAAAAAGTAAAACAGAAAATTAGAATATGTCCTTGCATAGTAGCAAAAATATTTAATTACATAAATACACAATATTATTTTTGAGCTATTATACTCTAAAAGTAAGGCAAAGCATTACATAGGCTGAAATTTAAAACTAATACGTACGATTATTATAAAAAAAGTTTCTAAATTAACAATTGATGAGTTTTAGCTTGCCTATTCAGTTTTAAATTCTCGAGCTATAGATATTATAAAACATTAAAGATGTTAAGAATAAAAAAATGAATTTATCAAAAAAAATGAATAAAATTTGCTATTGTGCTTTACTTTGTTTGTTGAGCAGTTGTATACCTAAAACGGAAACAAATAAAGCGAAAAATAAACTTATAATTGAAGGCATGGTATGGATTCCTGGGGGTGTTTATGACCAAGGAGCTTCTCATAACGATAAAATGGCATTGCCTCACGAAAAACCAAAACACAGCGTGCGTGTTGACGGATTTTATATGGACATCACTGAAGTTACCAATGCCCAATTTTCAAGATTTGTAAAAGCCACTAAGTATATGACCACTGCCGAACAACCCATAGAATGGGCATTAATCGCGTCACAACTACCCGAAGGCACCCCAAAACCACACGATTCTATACTTCAACCTGGATCTTTATTATTTAAAAAAACAACAATGTCTGTACCTAATTTATATGATTTTTCTCAATGGTGGAAATGGAGTATTGGCGCGAATTGGAAACAGCCTAATGGAAAAGGAAGTTCTATTGTTGGTAAAGAAAATCACCCTGTAGTGCATGTATCTTTTGAAGACGCCCAAGCCTATTGCACATGGGCAAGAAGACGCCTTCCTACAGAAGCAGAATGGGAATACGCAGCAAGAGGTGGTAAAAAAGATAAAATCTATTTTTGGGGCGATTTTGTTGAAAATCTTTCGTCTAATGTGAATAGCTGGGAAGGCGAATTTCCTGTTTCTAACTCACAAGCAGATGGGTATGAAAAAAGTGCCCCTGTCAAAACATTTCCTCCAAATGATTTTGGTTTGTATGAAATTTCTGGAAATGTTTGGGAATGGACCAGTGATTGGTACAATATCTATTACTATTCAGCATTAGCTTCTAAAACAGAGATTTCTACAAATCCTATAGGGGCGGATACTGCCTACAATCCCAACAACCCCAAAATTAGTGAGAAAGTGATTAGAGGCGGATCGTTTTTATGCAATGCTTCTTATTGCGCGAGTTACCGTGTATCATCTAGAATGGCTACGGATCCATCTACATCCTTAGAACATTTAGGTTTTAGAACAGTTGCAACTCCAGAAATGGTAAACGTAAAATGAGAACTTTTTGCTCTATATAGGTCGTTAGCCTTCATTTTGAAAAAACCCCATTATTAAACAAGAAACCAAAAACAATATTGAAAAAAATTTGACGTTTAATTGTTTGAAAAACCTAATGGTATCACAAAAATAAAATGGATTTATACTTATCTCTTATACGAATAGGCGCTTCGTTAATGCTAACTTTTGTAACCTTTTCTCTAAGTTACAGAATTAATAAAAATGCAAACAGCTACTTAGCTATGCTTTTTGGTGTTTTAGCTATCCTTTTTATTTCTACAGATATCGGAGAATATATTTCAGAAAAATGGATATGGTTATATACAATTGATATCTTAGAAAACACCATAATCCTAATTCCTGCATTACTTTATATAGCAGTATATCATTTTGTTCACACGCCTGCCAATTTCTTAAAAAAACATTATTTACTATTGCTACCTTTTCTTTTTATAGCCATCTTTAGGACGTTTTCAATTTGGGCAGAAACGTACGCTTTAGCATTAGAAGATTTTATTGATACTTTGGATTTTATATTTCTTATTGGCTTTTGGATATTTTCTCTAATTGTATTTTATTGGGTCGTAAAAATGCTTGTCAATCATCATAAAAATGTTTTAAAGTTTCACGCAAATACTCAAGGTGTAGATTTGAACTGGTTGTATAAGTTAATGTTTGTTTTCCCAATAATTTTTATTGCTCAAGTTGTCTTCAATTTTAGCTCAAATCATTATTACTTAATCAATATTTCAGATATCGCTATATTTCTAATGTTATTTTATAGTGGTTTCCATATCGTACAGCAAAGAGAAATATTCGACCTAACAATGCAAGGCAAAGTTTTGGCAGAAAAAGAAATTCCTGAACAAATTGACGTTGAAAAAGAAGGACTTATTGATGAACATTTAATGCTTGAAATAGTCAATAATTTAGAAAAGTTAATGAAAGAGGATAAGCCATATTTAAACAAAAATATTTCTCTAAATCTATTAGCAGATAAATTAAATAGTAGAACACACATAGTATCATATGTTATAAATTCACATTATAATGTAAATTTTTACAACTACATCAATAACTTTAGAATCGACTATTGTAAAACCCTTTTAAAAAACCCAAAAAAGCAACATTTAAGCATAGAAGGTATCGCACTTGAAGGCGGTTTTGGTTCTAAAAGCACCTTTAATACACTCTTTAAAAGGCAAACTGGAATGACACCTACACAATATAAAAATACTAATAATCAGTAAGTTGTAATTTTTTAAGAAATCTTAGTTGTTCAACTTTATCCAGTTGAACACTAATTAATAATATTATGCGTTTTTTGCCAAACAATAAAACATATGATGCTCAGATTTTTTTTAAATGCTTTATTCCTTACGTTACCAATGGCGCTCTTAGCGCAACAAACCGTGAGAGGAACAATTACCGACAAAGATTCAAAACAAGCCATTCCTTTTGCTAATATTCTTCTTAAGGATAGCAATCCACCCATTGGAACAACCTCTGATGAAAATGGAAAGTTTACTTTAAGTGACGTCCCTATTGGTAAACAAACGCTTATCCTTTCGTTTTTAGGTTATGAAACTTTTACGTTGCCCAATATTAATGTAACCGCAGGAAAAGAAGTGGTCTTAGAAATTAATTTAGTAGAAAGTTTTGCAGCCCTAGATGAAGTTGTGATTGTAGCCGAAAAACGCAAAGAAAAAACAGTCAACCAATTTGGTACCGTTAGCGCACGCAGCTTAAACCCAGAACAAGCTAATCTATATGCTGCATCTTTAGGCGACCCAGCAAGGCAAGTTCAAAATTTTGCAGGCGTTACAGGAGGTGGTGACGATTTAAACAATGAAATTGTAATTAGAGGTAATTCACCTAATACCTTATTATGGAGATTAGAAGGCGTAGAAGTTCCAAATCCAAATCATTTCACCCGGTTAACTGGAGGCTCTGTAAGTATGTTAAGTGCTAACGTGTTAGCTAAAACTGATTTTTTCACTTCTGCTTTTCCTGCCGAATATGGTAATGGTATTGCTGGGGTTTTTGATTTACGCTTTCGCAAAGGTAATAATCAAAAAAGAGAAACTACAATTGATGTTGGTGTGCTAGGTCTAGGGTTTTCAACTGAAGGGTATTTTAGTAAAACAAGCAAAGCCTCTTACCTTGTTAATTACAGGTATTCTACTTTAGGTTTTTTAGAAAAATTAGGCTTAAACTTAACAGATGGTTTTAACCCTACTTTTCAAGATTTAAATTATAACATAAATCTGCCTACTACAAAATTTGGAACCTTTAATATGTATGGATTATTGGGCAAAAATGCATCAAATTCTAGTGAAACGGAGAATGAAGATATTGACGAAAACCCGAGTACTGACAATTTTACAAATAAAACAAAAAGTGATGAAAGCACTTTTATTACGGGTTTAGGACACCGGGTTTTTATAAAAGACCAAACCTATTTAAAAACAAATATGACGTATTCGTCAAATGATGCAAAGCAAAACGATGTATTGCAAAACAGTGGTGTTGTTGACCCTTTAGATTCGGAATTATTTGATTCAAAAAGTGAAGCCTTTCGTTTATCCTCTTTTATAAACCATAAATTTAATTCTAAACACACCTTACGAAGTGGGTTTACGCTAAGCCATCTCAAAGAGAAAAACACTTTAAGTTTTACAGACAAAAATGATGACGGTACGCTTTCAACGTCAAAAGATGAAATAAATGGAACAGCGAATGTATTTCAGAGTTATGTGCAATGGAAATATAGAATGACAGAAAACTTTACTTTAAATTCAGGGCTTCATTTTTTACACTTTGGCAAAACCAACAGCAGTGCCATTGAGCCAAGATTAGGTCTTAATTACAAGCTAAATAATGTCCATTCATTTAGTTTTGGCGCAGGTTTACATAGTAGAGCTGAGCAATTACCTCTCTATCTCACAAAAGACGCCACTAACACAAATTTTCTGAACACCAATTTAAAATTATCTAAAGCGTTGCATTATGTAGTAGGTTACAACTGGCGCATAAATAAAAACACACTTTTTAAGGCAGAAGCCTACTATCAACATTTATTTGACATCCCTATTGATAATAGCGGACAAACTGGTTATAACGCAATAAATGCACAATCATTTGATATTTTTGAAATTAAAGGAACACCATTAACTAATGATGGTAAAGGAAGAAATTACGGGCTAGAGTTTACCTTAGAACGTTTTTTAAATAAGGGCTTTTATTATTTATCTACACTATCATTATACGATTCTAAATACAAAGTGGGCAACGGCAACTATTTAAACACGAGATTTAATGGAAATTATGTATTTAATTTGTTGAGCGGAAAAGATTTTGCAGTTGGCACAAAAGGCAATAAGACCTTTGGTATAAATGCTAAATTTGTATTAGCTGGCGGCCAACGTTTTACCGGAATTGATGAAGCGGCTTCTATAGCTGGCCAAACCGAAGTTTTCTCAACCACACCTTTTACAGAAAAGATAAAAGCTTATTATCGTTTTGATTTGGGCATTAATTACCAATGGAATAAAACAAAAACCACACACAATTTAAGTCTCAATATCCAAAATATAACAAGTAGAATAAATACAACTGAGCTAGACTACTTCTTTGACGAATTAACCAACAGAATAGTAACCACCAAAAGCGAACAAAATGGGTTGATTCCAGTTTTAAAGTATAGCATTAATTTTTAAATACTACCTTTATATAACTAATTGAAAAAAACGAAAGCCATAGAAAGAAATGTTAAGCCAGAACTGATAAACATTGATAAAAGTGAGTCTAATACAGCTGCGATAAAACTATACAATCGGAGAAACTATTCAAATATAAAAATAAGGCAGTGCAAGTACTTAAATAATATTGTATAGCAGGACCATCGAATGATAAAATAGCGTATAATGTTATAGGTCTAGGCTTCAAAGAATTTGGTTCAGCAAAGCGAACCATATCAGGCATAGAAGTAGTTAGAATGGTAAA
>Ga0302136_1001038_pt1 | contig 12865 bp, 12 predicted proteins | sample CBN3_20m_MG_FD_203116 | JGI IMG/M metagenome (GOLD analysis project Ga0302136, IMG submission 203116) | Marine microbial communities from Western Arctic Ocean, Canada - CBN3_20m | ecosystem: Environmental > Aquatic > Marine > Oceanic | place: Canada: Western Arctic Ocean | collected 2017-09-15
TGAGTAGTTACAACTCATACGGATGGACCTCTGAAGGGCAGTGGGAGTGGGAGCCTGAATTCAATGGTCCACCCATGTCGATAAATGTCACAATTGATGATGAAATTAAACTGAGTATCTGGATGACAGAAGATGGTGTAATGATTGATGAAATTTTGATTACAAGCATGAACTCAATTAATCCAAATGACATACAATTGCTCAATTCACAAAATGGATGATTATCCATCATCAAGAGGGAGGAATAAGTATGGATTTTGTCACACCATCTTACTATCTTTATTTCCTACCACTGGTCTTTGTGTTAACCATCGGCTTCGCATCAAAGCGTAGGCGGACACAAATTCTGATTCTGCTTACCTGTAGCTACACTTTCTTTTGGCTTGCCTCAGGTTGGCACGTGATCCTTCTTCTTGTATCGACATGCATCGATTGGACTGCTGGCAAAAAGATGCATCAATCTGACGTGCAAAAAGTACGAAAGAATTGGTTGAAATTGAGTTTAATAACAAATCTAACAATTCTTGGAATCTTCAAGTATCTTGATTTCATTATTGAAAGCTTGAATTTAGTCACGCTGCAGATAAATGGAACTCAAGGCATAGATGCATTTGGATTAGCACTTCCTGTGGGAATTTCGTTTTACACTTTTCAAACCATGTCCTACACGATTGATATTTACCGGAAGAAACAATCACCGTATGATTCCTTCACAGACTTTGCTTGTTATGCCGCCTTTTTCCCACAGTTGGTAGCGGGCCCAATTGTACGTGCCGAACACTTCCGAAAACAAATCAAATCTCCTCTGAAAACAGATTCCTATCGTTTTCGATTAGGGCTTACACTGATTATTTATGGAATCGCGAAAAAACTGGTTATCGCAGATAACGTGGCGCTGCATGCAAATGCGGTGTTCATTGAAGGCGATCATCTAATGAATACTGGATTAATTTGGTGGGGCGCTCTGTGTTTCGGGATACAGATTTATTGTGACTTTTCTGCATATACTGATATTGCAATCGGCTCGGCGCATCTCATCGGGGTAAAGTTGCCAGAAAACTTTGACACGCCTTATGCGGCAACTTCACCCCAAGATTTTTGGCGCCGATGGCATATTTCTCTATCAACATGGCTTCGCGATTATCTTTACATCCCGCTCGGGGGCTCAAGAAACGGAACAAGAAGGATGATTTTCGCACTTATGGCAACCATGTTGCTTGGTGGGTTATGGCACGGGGCCTCGTGGAATTTTGTACTATGGGGTTTAATTCACGGCATACTGTTGATTGTTCACCGTTTTGCAAGTAAAACTTCTATGGTGAAAATCTTCTTCTCCAAATCAGGAAAAATTGGTACTGTTTTTTCTTGGATTACCACTCAATACCTCATCTTCTTCACATGGCTTATATTCCGAGTTGAAGACACTAAGATCCTCATCCCTTCAATGAAAACCTTTCTCGGAATTGGGGGCCACTTCGATTGGAGTGAAATGAGTGAAACATTACCGGAAATACAGTTCCTCACCTTTTCGTTGGTATTTTCATTTATCCTTCTTCACGGTATGAGCGGCAAGATTGGTGGTGGAAAGGAGTGGCTTTCCAGACAAAAACCGCTGATTTGGGGGCCTATATGTGGCCTTATGCTCATACTCGCATTCTACCTTCGTCCTATGGAAACAATTGATTTCATTTATTTTAGATTCTGAGTTGAGGGCTTGAAGGCAATGGGGTGGAAGGCCCATGCCGTTGGCCACCGCTCAACTCATGAGGCTGCAGTAAAGTCTCTCTCTTGAGAGCAAATGGTTAAACAGACATCACTTTTGGACAAATATGTTGGTACCTACCTCAAGGTGTAATTAATGAAGTACATGCTCAAATGCCTCGGAACAGGAGATCTCCTCGAAGACGCTTACACCCTCAAGTACACCGACAACGCCCTTCTACAAGCTCAATTTAACGGGCCCATGGAAGTCAAACCGCTTCAGGGTGTTTGGAAGTACCTCGATTGGATCCCAACCACAACCTCCAACGAGTATGTGGCAGGAACCACGACCTACAAGGCAGAAGCCCTTGGAAAAGCGCTCGGTATGAGCAATCTCTGGGTCACCTTTCACGGCTACTGGCCGGAAAAAGGGGGCCTATGCCCCACAGGGAGTTTCAAAGACATGGAAGCCGTTCCGACCATTCAACGCCTACGCGATCACAATTGCACAGGCCTCATCTGTGCCAGTGCAGGCAACACTGCGCGCAGTTTCACGCATTTTTGTGGTCTTGACAACATGCCGCTGATTGTGGTGGTTGGCAAAGATCACGGTCATCGGATTTGGACAAAAAAAGACCACCCAACGGATTCCGTCAAGGTCGTTGTCGTCGAAGACGGTGATTATTACGATGCGAGAACAGTCGCTAAAGGCATCGCAAAAGTCCTCACTGGTTGGCAAATGGAAGGCAGCGTCCACAACGTTGCTCGCCGAGACGGCATCGGCTCACTGCTGCTCGATGCTGCTTTTGCCATCGGACAATTACCGGATCATTATTTCCAAGGCATCGGCGGTGGACCTGGTCCAATCGGTGTGCATGAAATGGCAGACCGCTTGATTGAATCAGGTCAGTTTGAAGGACCAGCACCTCGTCAGCACTTGTCACAAAACGTAGAGCATTGCCCCATCCACAACGCTTGGCAAGCCAAGCGAGATCATTTGGTGCCCGAAGATTACCCGCGACACGACGTCGAAGTCTATTCAGATTATTTGATGAATAAAGGTCCTGCTTACGGTGAAGTCGGGGCGGTTCACGACATTCTCAAAGCCTCCAACGGTCAAACCTACGTGGTCGAACGCGAGGTTGCTATGGTGGCAAAGGACCTGTACGAATCCATCGAAGGCATCGACATCATGACCCCAGGTGCAGTGGCTTTAGCAAGTCTACAGCAAGCCTTGGCTTCGGGTGAAGTCGGGCCAAATGACTGCACCGTGCTCAACATCAGCGGTGGTGGTGTGGATCGTCTCAAGCAAGAACATGAAACAGCAGTCGTAGACCCATGGCTCCGCGTGACAAAAGCAAACGGTGCTGCGATGATAATTGAAGCATTAGAACACACATAATAAGCACACTATTCTGATAATTCAAACAGTCGAAATAAAAGGGATGATGTGATTACTGTGGGTGAGAAATTCGATAGGCTCAGCAGATCAGATAGGTGGGACTTAAAAGACGGCAAATTGATTTTTCACCACCCTGAAATGGAAATCTTTTGGGTTGTCCCTGGTAATTATACCATGCCGAGTTTGCATGTTTTGGGTTTAGCAGAGTTTGTCTATCTTACGCCGTTCAAAGAAAGAGTCGAGTTAGAAATACCAATTCAAGAACCTCCATTGGTTTTATTCGATGAGGAAGCCCCATCGAATGAAGAAAGAAAAATACCTACAATCGGTGGAAGAAAAAATGTTGGTGTTGCGTTTTCAGGGGGTGTGGATTCATCAGCCGTGCTTCAATTGCTACCTTCTTGCATTCCAATATACACACAAGTAGCGAATCCAACTGGAATGCACAAAATTGAAAATGCGCTTCTGTCGGTAAAAGAAGTCAATGGAGTTGCAATAATCTCAAATTGTGATGAACTGCCTACAGTCTACGGGAAAACGAAAGGATACTATGGAGATGCTGGATTTACCACGACTGGAATCTTATTTTCAGAATACTATGATCTACACACTCTCGCAGATGGTAATGTTTTGGAGAGTATGTATCTCTATGGACCACATGGACACGGCACAAAATTTCGCTCGAAAGATTTGGGAACGATGATGCGCGCCTTTAGAGGCACAGGACTTGAGTACTGTGTCCCATGTGCAGGTTTGACAGAGGTTCTTACCACCAGAATTGCCGAAGAATCGGGCTTGAAATACTCTATGGGGTGTATGCGAGGGGAGCATGGAATGCCCTGTAATAATTGCCTCAAGTGCTTCCGAAAGAGGGGGCTGCAAGGAGATCCACTCCCTACCAATAAAGAAGTCGAAAGAAAACTCAATACCGCCTATATTCCGATGTTGCCTAGTCTTCTGTGGGCGAGAGACAACAACGGCTTATCCCACCCTCGAATAGATGACATTAATTTAGACATCTCATGGGTGGATAAATGGTTCGCTCAGTCTTTAGAATATATGCCAGAATCTCTCAGAGGGTACTTTCTTGACAAGTTACTGCAATATGGAATCGAAGAATTAGAAACGCCACAACCCCTTTTCGATTTTACTTCACAAACAAACTTTACTCACGCCGACCCTTAGGAATGCTGCGGTTGGTGAGCAATGGGTACGGAATGTACTCGTTTCGTTCAGGAACCGTCGAAGCGGCCATCATGCTCAATCTATTGCACCTGATCGTAGGCCTTCCGGCCCTTGTCCTGTTACCAGGTGCTGTTCGCAATGGTCGTGATTCATCAGTGCCCGACCTCACCGACAATCCTCGCCCGTTGAACCCGTAAGCTCATCGAACATGAGGTGGAGTTGATCCTTGACCCATGGACCATTGGGCTGCCTGGGTGAATAAATCCTCGAAGGCGTCAATGGTGTGGTCAAGAGGCTTAGCGTAACCGCCACCCATGAACACCACCACGGGTACCTTGAGTTTGGTTGCACGCTCGAACACCATGTCATTTCGTTGCTTCATCCCGAGGCGTGAAACATTGAGTTTCCCCAATGCGTCAGTGGTCAATGCGTCAACGCCGGCTTGGAAAAGCAACAACTCAGGTTGATGATTAAAGCAGAGATCCAAAGCTTCCTCCACCGCTTCAAGGTAGAGCATGTCACCGCTTTCGGCTGCAAGTGGCAAATCATGGTCGCTGATTGACTTTCGGAATGGGAAGTTCACATCGCAATGAACCGACACCGTGAGCGCTTCCTGAACGTGTTGAAGCGCGGTTGCCGTGCCGTCGCCTTGGTGGACATCGAGGTCAAGCACGGCTACCCTGCCAACGTTGAGGTTGTTTAGAGCGTGAAGGGCGCTAACGGCCAAATCGTTGAACACGCAATAGCCCGAGCCGAACGCTCGATGCGCATGGTGGGTCCCTCCAGCCATGTTTGCTGAAATTCCTCCGAATTGAACCGCATGTTCTGTCGCTTCCACAGCACCGCCCATCAGCAAAAGGGTCCGTTGGATCATGTCGTCGGTCCACGGCGTCAAACCGATGCGCCTGATTTCCTTCTCAGTGAGGCTTCCAGCAAGGAAGCGATCGACATACTCAGCATCATGGGCCAGCAAAAGGTGCTCCCGCTTGATGGGTTTGGGATTGCTGATCCGAATGGATGCTTCTAAATCAGCAGGTTCTTCGCTCTTCGATATAAACGGAGTGAGGCGTTCCAACACACGAATGTACCTGTCCCGAGGAAAGCGGGCGTCTGGATGAATGCCATCGGTGTAGAGTGGATGGTACCACATTGAAAGGCCGCTGTGGCTCAAGGGATTCACTCCTTGCTGCTTTCCATTCATGCCCGTTCGTTTGACATCGAGCGTTCAAGCAGTGCGGCCAGCGTCGTACATCTCTTTCATGCTACCATCTTGGAGCATTTCTAGAGCGATGTCAGATCCACCAACCAATTCACCTTGAACAAAGATTTGAGGCATGGTTGGGAAATCGGACCAAGCGCAAACCGATGGAATGGCGCGAGGATCGCTGAGGATGTTGACGGCTGCGAAGGGCTCGTCGACTTGCTCAGAGAATTGTTGCATCACTTGAGCAGCGCGGTTTGAGAAACCACATTGAGGTTCATTTGGGTTGCCTTTCATGAACAGCACAAGTGCGTGTTCATCGACGATTGCTTGCAATTCTTCAGGTGTCCAGTCCATTCATTTCACTCCTTTTTGATTTTGTTGATTCGGCGTATGTGTACGCCTTGTCCGCCCCCGTGGGGGTCGAATGCTGTGTTGCCGGCCACCTCGGCCTGGGCGGGAGTCATGCACTTGAGGTCAAGCGCATGGACGGGATGGGGAATGTGTTGTTTCATGACGGCCAGAACAGTTTTTTGGCGTTGTAAAGGGCGCACTCCATCAAACGTCGAAGAAATCACTCGAACATGAAAGTGGTCGCCAGAGCCGTGGAGGTCAAGGACTTCGATGGTTGCCTCAGGCACAGCTTTGCGTACTTCTGCTTCTACCCATTCGCTGCTGACCATACTGACGCCTCATATTGCCGTGTGTGTTGATGGCTTTGAACCTGCGCTCTTTGAAGCGATGCTTGAAGGGCTGGGGAAGTCACCATGTCACATGGACGCGGATTCAGTTCCGGCCAATCCCCGCAAACCCCAGATGGGGCGGGATTCGGCATGGCTTGGAGGGTCTGATCTTCTCGCTGTGTTCCTTGCCTTGTTTGGACAAGTGTTGCTAACGCGAGCGCTGAGCACGGAGAATTTCGGCCTCTTCATCATCGTGTTCGATGCATTCGCAACGCTGTTTCTAATTGTCGACCTCGGTCTACCAACACTTCTTGCCCGCGATGGAGCCAAGGCCTTGCACAGAGTATGGCCGAGCATTTTCAGAATTTATCGCCTGCAAGCATTGGCCTTGCTTCCGTTTCTTCTTTTCGCCGCAGTGTTCACTCCGTTTGTCGACGAGGCATGGCGCGAGAATGCGCCGTTGTTGATGCTTTGTGCAGGAATCGCCCTGCTTCACATCGCATCCTATGCGCCTCGAACAGCTCTTCGAGTTGGAGGCGAAGCGCGTCTTGAAGCCTTGACCAAATTGGCAGAACGTAGCGTGACGGTGGTTGGTTACGCCGTGCTGTATTGGATGGGTTCACATTCTGTAACGATGTTCGCATTGGCGTTCTTCATCGGTGCATTGGTCGGGTTAGCGGCGTCACTTTGGTGGTCAAGGAGCGTGCTTCAACCTCTTGCCCTACAAGGGGTGGAAGGGACCCTTGGCGAAGTATGGGCGTCGAACCGCTCGCTTCTCCTGCATGCGCTTCCGTTCGCAATTACCCTTGGCGTACTTCCCTATGTGGTGCGCATCGAGAAATTTATTCTTGGGGCCACGCTTGGGCTCGATACTGCCGCTTTGTTCCATGTCGCTCAACTTGCTTGGCTGGCGGGCCTGGTGATTCCACAAGCCATGCGGGCGGCTTTGTTGCCCTTGTTAGGCGAGCGGCGGGATGATCCCATTGAATTCAATAAACAGATGAATCGGTCGCTCGATCTCTGCTTTTCCCTGCTTCCGTACGGATTGTACGGCGGTGCAGCCATTGTGTGGTTTGCCTTACCTGTCGCCTTTCCACTTGAATACACGGATGGAAGCCTTGGTGGTTCAGCGGTTCAACTGTTCATGGTGCTGCTGTTCGGTTGGTGCTGCACAGTGCTCGCCACGCCAACTTACACCGCTCTTCAGGCAGGACCAAAGCCTTGGCATTTCACCGGCTTCATTGCCGGTGTCGTCCTGTTTGCGGGGGTTTTTGGCGGCTGGTTGATCGGTTGGCAAAGCGATGCATCCATCGGAAACGGCTTGCTTGCCGCCGCTGTGGCTTCGAGCGTCACGGCAGGTTTCATGCTCTGCACTTCGATTGGTCTGGCAGGAGGGCCATCGTACCTCCAACACCGATGGAAAGATTGGTTGTTTGGTCTCAGTTTGTCGCTGTTGACATGCTACGGACTGGTTGTCGGTTCTTTGGTTGCCCTCGTAGGCATAGGATTGTTCGCTTTCACGCCACGAGGTCTTGAAGCAGTTCGTTCCACCGAGCCATCGCATGCGCTTGAGTGAACCGTTCTGGCAAATCGAACCCTTGTTCCCATTTGTGCTTCAACGCGGCTTCACAGGCATCGGCTAAGTCCTCAGCAGTCGCTTCTTCGACGATGCATAGTGGTGGCAGGAATTCAGCAACATCGCCAACGTTGAGCGAAACCACAGGCGTCCCACAGACCATCGATTCTTTTGCCACCAGTGGTCCAGATTCACGTTTTGAAGTGATCAGCGTGAGGTCTGCAACGAGCATACGATCCCATACAATGGGGCGTGGCTGCTGTTTGAGGGTGGTGATTCCGATGATCCAACCCCGGTGTTCCAACACTTCGCCGCACCTGAGAGCCAGCATGTGGTTCTTCTCAGGGCGCCGTGGATCGGCAGGAAACAACAGGTCCAATTTTGATTTTCGCCAACGCTTTTGGGACGGTCGCATTGGTTTGAGCCACTCATCTTCAACCGCTACATGGCAAGGAATCATCGAGAGGGTCGCTCGCTCACATCCAGCTTCCAACACCCGTTGTTCAAGCCTCGACGAAACAGCAACAAGTCTGTTTGGGGCCTTGATCAACTGAGCGAGATGTGGGCCCACTGAACTGTGCTCGAGGCCGACATCAATGTCCCAGCCATGAACGACAGCGCTCCACGGGATGTTCCAACGCCGAGCAAGATGGTTTGCCAACACGCCAGCAGGCCACAGTGTGTGGCATACAATCGTCTCGGGGCGCCAGTCACCAAGCCAGGATTCAATCGGTCGAGCCATTCGACGCATGCTCCATTTGGTGAGGCCAGGTAAAGGATGCTCAGGCAGGGCAGTGAAGCGAGGGGCGAAGACGTCGATGCCACCGTGCTCAAAGGTTCTCGGGGCTTTTGCCACGCCCGTAAGCGTCGACCTGCGGGCCTCTTGATAGCGCAACATTCGAGGGAGTGCGTTGACCACCCTGACATCATGGCCCTCTTTTTTCAGCGCCAGGGCATGGTCGGCGACGAATGTCCCTCTTGCAGCATTTGTTGGCAGAGGGTACAACAACGACACGAGCAAAATGCGCATGACGCTCCCACCCTCTCTTCACCCTTGAAGGGCTGTATGAATCACGTCAAGGTTTTCGCTCAACGACGCCTTGTTGTTGAACAAGCCTGAGCCAACCACGCAATTGCCGACGCCCCATGATTGGAGCATAGCGATGTTGTGGGCTTTCACGCCACCGTCAATTTGAATTTGCACGGGGCGTCCACCTGCAGCAACTTGCGCATCAATTGCTGCTTTGAGGGTTCTAATTTTCTTTTCAACGGCTGGGATGAAGGATTGACCTCCAAAGCCAGGGTTCACGCTCATCACGAGCACCAAATCCAATTCGGAGAGCACCTCAAGCGCAGCATCCACAGGTGTCCCGGGGTTCAGCACCACGCCTACAGTTGCTCCAGCAGCTCGAATGGCCGTGACGAGGCGATGCAGATGTGTGGTCGCTTCAACATGGACCGAAAGGTGATTGCACCCCGCATCGATATAATCTTGGAAGCACAACTCTGCGTTTGAAATCATCAAGTGTGCATCGAAGACCGCTTGATCGCCGAGCGCCTTGCGAAGGGATTTGATCACGGGGGGTCCGAAGGTGAGGTTCGGGACAAAGTTCCCATCCATGATGTCGAGATGCAACCAGTTTAGCCCTGCATCAAGCGCTTCTCGGCAATCGGTAGCAAGATCGGCCAAATCTGCCGTGAGGACGCTGGGTGCAATAATCATAGGACCGCCTTGCTTACTCCAAGCGGGGCCTTGTGATGAGGATTTCGTCCAATTTTTGTATGATGCGGCGTACAAAACCTCATAATCTCCGGGCCGAAGGAAAGGAAAGGTGAGCCAATGGGTGAAGTGAGAGCGGTAACTGACAGCGAATTCGAAACAACCGTCAATGACAACAATTGGGTCCTTGTCGACTTCTGGGCCCCATGGTGCGGTCCATGCAAGGCGCTCGGACCTGTTCTGTCTCAAGTTGCAGATGAGCGTGAACTCATTGTGGCGAAAGTCGATACCGATTCCAATCCAATGAATGCAGGCCGTCTAGGCGTGCGTGGGATCCCTGCAATGTTCCTTTACAACAACGGCAAACTCGTGAGCAAAAAAAGCGGCGCTATGCCAAAAGCATCCGTCCTAAAATGGGTCGATGAGCACATGGGCGCCGAAGACTTCTGAGTCACTCACTTAGGCTTGCTTTCCGTTGCTCTTGCTTCGTTCCAACTTCTCGCAGCAAGCGCTCTCGTAGCGCTTCGTGAAGCCACATTCCTTCGTCCAACTCAATCAAAAGTCCGTGCTTCAGCAGGTTTTCCGGGGGCAACCCTTCCCAACCTACAGCCTGTGCAAGCATGGCCCACTGCATTGGTTTTTCAGCCAATGCCAAGGTTGCGAGCAGGTTTTGTTCACCTCGAGGAAGCGACGCGAGGATTTCTTCATCTAAAAATCGGAGCCAATCCCCGTGCGTTGGTTGTCCATACAGTTCCAGCAATTCGAGGGCGAGCGGGTGGCCTCCGGTTGCAGCATGAACTTCATCGGCTTGCAGTTTCGAGGGATGGTCCAATTCATCCAGCCAAACCTTTGTTTCTTCGAGGCTTAGTCCGGCGATTGGGTACTCTCGGACAATCTCCCTCGTATGGACGTCTCTGCGGTCATAGACCTTCAGAGTGGTGCGGGAAATGAACACTAAACGAAGCGGTGCTTTGCTGGCAATTTGCAGCAACGCCCCAAGCAGCTCTTTTGCTTTCTCTTCCATGTGGTGGACATCGTCGAGGACGATGAGCCAATACGGGGGTGGCCCACCGACCTCGTCCTTGAATCGTTCGCGGATGGTGCGAGCATCGGTCAGGTACGTCAAAAGTCGACGCCGCCAAGCATCGACATCGATTTTCCCGCCGGGGCTTAATGGCAATGTCTCGATGAGGTTGTAGGGGTCATGGGATTCATCGATACCAAAGCGATGGAGTAGACTTGTTGCAAGCCCAAGCGCTCTGTCCCACGGTTGACACGGGTACCAGCATACAGAGAGGTATGGATCTTCTTTGAGCAGTTGTTGTAACCAATGGGCAACTAATGTGGACTTCCCGATGCCTGCTATGCCATGCACGACCGCACATGGTTTTCGCTCTTTGAACCATGTTTGTAACGCCTCAATTTCCTTTTCACGGCCGTGGACGGGCCTGGTTTCAGGCGGGTGATTGTTGTACGTGGCGTGTGCGCCCGTCATCGCTGTCAATCGACCAGGAGCAGGGAGATGGCCATCGGTTCTTTGGATTCGGCCGAAACGAATGTCACCATAAGTGAGCACACCTTCGTGTTGTGCGTGGAGTAAAATTTGCAAAAGCGAGATATCTGCTTCCAAACGAGCAGCAGCGTCACTTGCATGAAGTTCCAACAGTTCCCCTTCATTGTTGCGCAAGAGGACTTTGGTCTGACCTAAATTCTCGTGCCGTTCGGTCGCTTTTTGCCGTCCTTGTTCGCTTAATTGCCATGTTTTTTGTCGGCGGTCTTCATTGCGAACACTTCGCGTGTGTTCTTCAACGAGGCCATCTTTGAGCAGCGTCCGCATGGCCCTGCTGACGTTGGGTGGGTGCTGTGCACATGCTTCAGCGATGCCGGGACGGGTCAACTCAGGACCAACGACATAGCGGTCTGCTTGAGATTCATGATCGTTCAAATGGAGCAGTACGCGATCCAATACCGCTACACTGACCTTCGGAAGACCTTCGCTCACGCCCCTCGCTGGGCGGGCTTCCTTCTCAACGCTTCCCTTGTATGGGTGAACTTTTATTGCTTCGTTTGCAGTCATTTCTCCGCACAACAGAACCACAACACCTTTTATGGCGAAATGAACGGAATAACATGCGTCGGCGAACCAGTGGCTTTCTTCTCGTTGCTCTGATGATGGCAATGGCGCTCACACCGATTGTCATGGGTGCAGACTCAGACGGTGACGGTATCGAAAACTCCGTCGACGATTGCCCGTGGTCTGCGGGCACCTCCGATGTTGATCGTGACGGTTGTCCAGACCGCGATGGTGATGGGACCTCTGACTTCAACGATGGTTGGTCCATCAAAAATCCAAATTACCAAAACGAATTCACAGTGACTTCCAACGTTGACTATGTAGGTGTCGATTATTCGCCAACCGGTGAGTTTGTTGTCACCGGGTCCGAAGACGGCTTTGTTCGAGTTTGGAACGCAAGCACCCATATCAACACACGCTCAGTGAACGCAATATCTGGCGGAGAAGTCACCTCTGTCTCCTATTCACCAGACGGGCAATACATCGCAGCGGGGCTCGATGACGATACAATTGACATCTATTACGCAACCAACCTGACCTCGGTCCACGGCACAATTAGCGTTGACGTAGGTGGCGGTGACTACGTCTATGACGTCGAGTTCAATCCAGCCAGCGACCTTGTCGCAGTCTCAATCGGCCGTTCCGGCAACGGCGGTACAAACGGACAGGTCTTTTTGATTCAAACTTCAAACGGGCAAAACCTCTACAGCTTGAATCCAAGCGGTGAAGACCGCTTCTATGACGCTGTGTTCTCTCCAGATGGAGAGCACATCGCTCTCGCTGCGAGCGGCGACTTCTACATTGTCAACGTTTCATCCCAAGCTACTGTTTGGAGCATTTCCGATCCATCTGATGGCGTCAACGCCCTCGCTTGGTCATCAGATGGCAATTACATCTCTATGTGCGGCGCCTGGGAAGGCCAGTCTGCCAGTTTCGATGTGTACAAGTTCAACGGAGTTTCATGGACTCGAATTTGGCAAAAGACGACCTCCACTTCCTGCCTTTCAACCGCCTTTTCCCACGACAGCGTGCAAGTCATTGCTGGAATGAGTTGGTACCAAGCAGACTCCAATACTGCCCGGGTGTATGAATCAGATACGGGCGTCCAAGTGGATGCCATCGTCGGGCCAATACCAAACAGCGGCTGCAATTCAGGCCAAGGGAACAACTGTGGCCAAATCAATGCTATTGCAGTGAGTCCTTTGGGAACCCACATCATCACCGCCCACGGCCGGAACGACGAAGGCCTGTACTTTTGGTATGCAGACATTGATGAAGACAACGATGGCTACAACACCACTGACCAAGGCGATGGTGTGATTG
>Ga0302136_1001053_pt1 | contig 12761 bp, 13 predicted proteins | sample CBN3_20m_MG_FD_203116 | JGI IMG/M metagenome (GOLD analysis project Ga0302136, IMG submission 203116) | Marine microbial communities from Western Arctic Ocean, Canada - CBN3_20m | ecosystem: Environmental > Aquatic > Marine > Oceanic | place: Canada: Western Arctic Ocean | collected 2017-09-15
AGAGGATAAGGTTAATTGACTAAACGTTATTAACGGCGATAGGAATATCGAAATTAAAATCAGTTTTTTAGACATATTCAACCTTCAAATTTTTAACAGAATTGTTTGATTTACGGTAGATAAACAATAAATATAGTTCAAGTCATCACATATACAACGGCAATTCTTCACTTACTTCATTGGTAGCTTGTTTCATTCTTGGTAAAGTGTATTGTAGAACTTACAGAAGATGATATGTCTGTGGTTTAAAAGAAAAACGCCACTAAATTTAATTAGTGACGTTAGATTAACGAATATTACTAAACTATTTTCTACTAGTCACTCTTGTGAACTAGGGTAAGTTCTTGGCCATTGAGCATTTCTCTAGAACTATTCATTTTATCAGTTAATACTTGTTGAACAAATTCATTTTTTACCATATAGTCGTCGTGCTCAGCATTTGGAATTCCAATATTCCAAGCAATGTGAGTGATGTTTTCATAAGCATTTTCATTCCTGTCAACAATCTTTGTAAAACCCCACCATCTATGCTTTCCATTCATAACTTGATTGAGAAAATATGGTTTTGCGATAAACGATTCAACTTTTTCATAATCATCTGATTTCTGAACCATAGGTGCATATGTCATTTTATCTCCAATTTTCAAATCACCTCCTGTTAAGGGGGTAGCGTCCATTAATTTCATTGAATAAACTCTTACTTCTTTCTTTATTGAGGGTCCTTTACTTAAAATTCGATTAATAGTTCTCGAAGACATTTTACCTTTTAATTCTGATTTCATAATTAAAACAGCTTTATTATAATCAAAGTTTTTGGTCCATTTTTCCATTTGTTCTTTAGAAGAAAATTGATTAAGAACAACATAATGAGCTGCATTTTCGTTTTCGCTATTATTGGGGGTTGTCTTCCATACTGCCCATCCTGTTTTTTCTCCTGCATCAATTGATTGTTGATGATATACTTTCCATACCTTTTCAAGGTCATTATACTGATTATCCATTCCCTCATTTAATACAATATAGTCCGCTACAGCAAATTGAGCAGAAATTGAAAATGGTATAATTAGTAATAAATAAAATAGTTTTTTCATTTTAATTGATTTATGATTAATAATATTCAAACATAAACTTATTTCCAAAGAATCACAAATCCAAGAACCTACTGAAGATGATACACCTGTGGTTTAAAAGAAAACGCCACTAAAGTTAATTAGTAGCGTTCGTATTTATAAGAGATTATTATTACTAATAAAATTTATATTTAGTATTATTGAAAAATGCTGAAAATCCTTTTTGGCCACCATCAACATAAGGCCAAACTTTATCGGTAAATTTTGAAGGGTCCTTATTGAATCTCCAATCAAGATATGTTTCATATTTTTCAAAAGATTCCCAATATTCAACAATAAAATAGGTGCTTGACTCTTCATTGTAAAATGTTTCAAGATGAGAACAGCCGTCATAATTTCTAGTTACCGAAAGACCCCCTTCAGAATCCATTAATTCTTGAAATTTATCTATGTTCTTCTTGTTTACTTTTGCTGTAGCAACAACGACATTTCTTTGATTAGGCCCAACAGAATTAACCATTCCAGTTGCATCAAAGTATTCTCCTGTTGAGACTATCTTGCCATCTTTAAAATCAAAGTTGTGATAGGAGACCATTGAAAAGTCTCTGCCTGTTGATTTACTTTTTCCAGTCCAATTGCCATATGCTCTAACACTTCCATCGGGTTTCATAGTCAAGGTGTCTATTCCCGGTAACCAAACTTGGTTTTTAAATTTTACATTTGAATAGTTTTGCACATAAAATTCAGCAACCTGAAGTGATGTGTTATAATCAACTTCTCCCATTCCATACATAGGCGCAACGTCAACTAAATTTTCAGAGACTACCTCCTTCCAAAGGTCAATATTACCAGTTTCAAAAGCCTCAATCCACTTTTTAGCAAGGGTCAAGTTTTCTTCATAAGTAGGATTATTGGTAGAACAAGAAAGCACTAATAGCGCTAATGCTAATATTAAAAAATTTTTCATTTCACTTAATTTATGATTAATAATTCTCTAATATATAAATATTATATGTGATTAAACTATCACAAAAACAAAGGCAAGTCTTCACTTACTTCATTAGTAGCTTATTTCATTCTTGGTGAAGTGTATTGAATAACTTACTGAAGATGATATGCCTGTAGTTTAATCTCTACTAAACTTTGCGTATGCATTATGAAAGTAAAAAGAAAGTCCGAAAGGTTTTACATATTCTTTTAACTCGTCAGATGCATTACCATACACGTCAATTTTATTAATCGTAAAATGTTCCATAAATTTTACAAATTGTGTTTCAAGAGGACCACCTTCAGAAACATTTTTTCCGTGTTGCATAATCGCATTATCATCTAAATATCTCTCAATTAAAATTATTTTATCTCCATAGTCATAAAATCCCCAACCCAAAGAATTTGGTTCATTCTTATCTATAGCATCAGTATAATATTGAGAAAACTCTTTAATCTCCTTTATTGATTTACCCTCGTTTGAGTTCATTTCAACAACAAAAATTAATTCGTTTGTACTGTAAGAAGCTTCAGAATTATTTGATTGTTTGCAGCTAATTATTGAGATAAACAGTAATAGTGATAATAATTTCTTCATTAAAATTGATTTATGATTAATAATACTCAAACATAAAACTATTTTAAAAAAATCACAAATCCCTAAAACTACCCTTTACGATTACAATACTTCGTTTGCATCCATTCAGATACTAATGGCATATACTCTTTACCAAAAGCTACCTGTTCAGGTATTCTAAAGGGTGAACCAGCATCTACCCATTGTTGTTTATAATCACATTCTTCAGCATCACACTTACAGGGTAATGCTTCGTTATATTTAGTATCAATCAAGGTTAATTGGGGATTATTTTTTTTCCTTTAGTATTTCTATTTGTTTAGATACCTCCTCCGCTTCAAACGTTATTTGGTCGCTCTTGCTTCTACTCGTTTTTGACAAGTCATATGCTTCCTTCAATAAGGCTTTATATTTAATTTCAAGTTTTTCTATTTCTGTTTTCTTTTTAAATATTCCAAACATATAGTTTATTTTATTGAGTTTTAAATTATCGCCAAAACTACTAATTACATCCCATACTTTTAGTGAATCCTTAATACTGACTAAACTTTATATTTATTATTTGATAAGTGTATGATCTAAACTAAAGAAAGTTTTCAACAGACCAAAACATTGATATCAATGGGCTTAACTAGGTTATGTGGGGGTACTTTTGTTTACACTTTGGTAAAAGTGCGGGGTTCTAGAGAAAGTGCTACTTACGTGAAATCAAAATATTCAATTTTTGGTCATTTTTAGTAGATTTTAGTCAATTTTGACTCATTTTTGGCTATTTTTTACCATATTTTGGCCAATTTTGAAAAACATGTTTTAATAATAATGCTGGAATTAGACTTTGATTAAATTCAGACATTTTTGATATATTGTATATTGTTAATCATAAATCATTATACTGATGAAAAAAATACTATTACTAGCCGCATTAATTACAATATCTTGTAATACAACCCAGAAAAAGCAAAATGAAGAATTGCCAGGAAGATTAGGCAATAATGATTTAACAGTAAATGACGATAAAAGAATAAATCAAAATCTTCTAAAGGCCATGATTAGAAATGGATTGGACGGAGCTGCTCCAGCACCTCCAATTAATATTTCATCTACTGAAAAGGAAAAACTTGACTATATTAATTCACTAGAACCAGTCTACCAAGGAGTTTTCAATACTGTTTTTTCCTCCACGGAATTGCCTACAAATATTGAGTCTGAAACAAAAACTATTATTGGAGAAGACGGGAATGAAATAAAGATATATATAAGTAAGCCAAAAGATATAAGTGAAGATATGCCGGCCATACTTCATTTACACGGAGGGGGAATGGCTATTTTATCGGCAAATGATTCAAATTTTATTTATTGGAGACACAAACTAGCATCAAAAGGTTTAGTAGTCTTAGGAGTTGAATTCAGAAATATCGCTGGAGCTCAAGGAAATCATCCTTTTCCCGCAGGATTAAATGACTGTATGTCTGCTCTTAAGTGGGTTTATGAAAACAAAAAAGAATTAGGTATTTCGAAAATTATCTTATCTGGAGAGTCAGGAGGAGGGAATCTTTCAATAGCGACAACATTAAAAGCCAAACAAGATGGAATTGTAAACTACATTGATGGGGTTTATGCTCAATGTCCATATATATCTAATCTTTATGATAAGGGTGAAAATGAGTTAAAATCACTCTTAGAAAATGATACTTATTTTCTAAGAGGAGACATGAATAATATAATGGCATCACTCTATGATGGAGTTGATAGTAAAAATCCTCTGGCATGGCCATACCACGCCGATAAGACTTTACTTGAGGGTCTTCCGCCACATGTTATTACTGTAAACGAATTAGACCCCTTAAGGGACGAGGGGCTGGTATTTTCAAGAAAACTAGAAGAGGCAGGTGTTAAGGTAAGGAGTAAAATAATTAAAGGAACAGTTCATGCTTCTGAATGTATTTTCCCTTTAGATATTCCAGAAATTCATAACGCTGCAATAGAAGACATTAAGAACTTTTCTTATAATTTAAATTAATATCAGTATTCTCCCCAAAAGGAATATTAGGAACGATTACGATTCAGTAATAATAGAACTATGATTCAACTCTATTTAATGGGAGTAATCTATACCATTCTTGGAGTAGTTCATTTTACCCATACTGGATTTTATAGACCACTAATGCCAAAATTTTTACCAGCTCATGATTTATTGATTTATCTAAGTGGTGTTGCTGAAATTGTTCTGGGGATAGGGATTCTTTTCCCTCAAACCAGAAGTGTTGCTCTTTGGGGATTAATTGCAATGCTGATTGTATTTTTAATAGTGCATGTTAATATGCTATTACCAGGAAATCAACTTGGAATTTCTCCATGGATTCTTTGGTTAAGGATACCAATTCAGTTTATTTTAATCTATTGGGCTTATCTGAATTTGCCTCAAGCATCAATTTAAACCAATTTCATATATTGCTACGAATAAAAATAAATCAAATGAAAAAGCTAATTTTCTTCATTTCGCTTATTATAAATATTGGATGTAATGAATCTCAAAAAATAGCTTTTGAAAATTATGATATAGAGGAATTTTTCAATAATGTAGCAATCTCTGGCGGCTATTTTTCATCATCATCAGATAAATTGATATACAGTAGCAATGAAAGCGGTATTTATAATATTTATGAGGTAAATATTAATAACGGAGTGGCGAGTCAACTTACCCATTCAGAAAAGGAATCATTTTTTATTCGTTCCTATGTTCCTAATTCTGACGCATTCTTATATTCTGCAGACAAGGGAGGCAATGAAATATCTCATCTATACCTTCAAAAAAGAGATGGAGATGTACTTGATTTAACTCCTGGAGAAAATGAAAAAAGCAGCTTTTATAAATGGTCTAAGGACAGTACAATCCTATACTATCTTTCAAATAAAAGAGATTCAAGATATTTTGACTTATATAAAATGTCGGTTAGCGATTGGAAATCAAGTTTGATTTATGAAAATAATAATAACATGTCTGTTTCTTCCATTTCTGATAATGAAGAGTATCTATTGCTTTCTAATTCAATTACCACAAGTGAAAACAACTTTTTTCTTTTTGAAGTATCTAGCGGTAAAGTAAGCGAAATTTCTTCCGCTCCAGGAAGTTATTCAAGTGCAGGCTTCTCTAGTGAGAATAAAAGCTTTTTTTATATAACGGATGTTGGTAAAGAATTCGCTTATTTAATGGAATACAACATAGGGTCTGGGGACTCTTCTGTTTTATTTGAAACTAATTGGGATGTCATGTATAGTTACCTTAGCAAAAGCGGAAAATATCGTGTAATCGGAATAAATGAAGACGGAAAAAACATTCTTAAAGTCTATAATGAATATGAAAATAAAGAAATAAAATTCCCGTCATTTGAAGATGGAGATATAATTGGTCTTGAATTTTCAGAAACTGAAAATAAGTTAAGATTGAGCGTTGGGTCGTCTAAAATGCCAAATAATTTATATGTATATGATTTGAACGATAAATCACTTGTTAAACTCACGAATAGTTTAAATCAGAATATTGACTCAAAAAATTTAGTGAATGCAAAAGTAGTTCGATACAAATCATTTGATGGCCTTGAAATTCCTGCAATATTTTACAAGCCCTTGCAAGGTTCAAAAAACAACAAAGTTCCTGCGCTAGTTTGGGTTCATGGTGGACCTGGAGGGCAGTCGAGAATGAACTTTAATCCATTGATTCAATATTTAACTAATCAAGGATATGCTGTTCTTGCTGTAAATAATAGGGGAAGTAGTGGCTATGGAAAAACTTTTTACAAACTAGATGACAAAAATCATGGAGAAAACGATTTAAAAGATTGTATCTGGGGAAAAAAATGGTTGCAAGAACTAGAATATATTGATCAGGAAAGAATTGGTATAATTGGCGGAAGTTATGGAGGCTATATGACAATGGCTGCTATGACTTTTACTCCAGATGAATTTAAGGCAGGTGTAAATATTTTTGGTGTTACAAACTGGATAAGAACACTGAAGTCAATTCCTTCATATTGGGAGGCAAGTAGAAAAGCTTTATATGATGAATTAGGAGACCCTTACTCTGCCGATTCAATTAGATTAAAGAAGATTTCTCCTTTGTTCCACGCAAGTAATGTTAAAAACCCTGTAATGGTTCTTCAAGGGGCTAATGACCCAAGAGTTCTTCAAATTGAATCAGATGAAATTGTGGCTGAATTAAAAAAAAATAAAGTTCCAGTAGAGTATGTTATTTTTGATGATGAAGGCCACGGTTTTCGCAAGAAAGAAAATCAACTTGAAGGCTATAGAAAGATTAAAAACTTTTTAGATTATTATTTGAAGGAACCCTCTTTCATTGAAGTGACTAAAAAAATAATTGATTAATCGAATTAAAGGTAAAATCCATCATTGTTCTTTAAAGAGCATTTTTAAAAATACAAAAATAGTATGTTATACTCACGCAGAAAATTTTTATCGACAACCACAGTAGCAGGTTCTGCTTTAGCCATAAGTTCACAACTCGCGTTTTCAAATATTAAGGAATATGCGCTGGGCATACAATTGTACACATTTCGTGACCAAATGCAATCCAATCCTTTAAAAACTCTAGAAGAGATTGCCTCACTTGGAATCAAAAAAATTGAATCTGCTAGAAGTCAAAAAGGACATTATTATGGACTAAAACCACGAGAAATGCAAACCGCTTGTGCCAGTTTGGGCATGCAATTGGTGAGTGGTCATGTACTTTTAGATGCTGCATTTGATCGCACACTAGAGGAAGCTATGGAAGCACAACAAGCCTTTCTGATTTGTTCTTCACTGCCAACTAAAGGACAAACCGTTGACAATTACAAACGTGTAGCTGAAGCTTTTAATAAAGCCGGGGAAAAATGTAGGGCTGCTGGAATTCGATTTGGCTACCACAACCACGAATACGAATTTGAATCCGAAAACGGAATAGTGCTATTTGATGTGATCATGGACGAAACTGACCCATATTTAGTAAACATGGAATTGGATTTGGGGTGGGTGATTATTGCAAAAAAAAACCCATTGGATTATTTTAAAAAATATCCAGGACGTTTTCCACTTTGGCATCTAAAAGACATGGATATAGTAAAAAAACAAAGTACCGAATTTGGTAAAGGAGGTTTGGATATTCCGGAAATGCTAGCCCATCAAAAAGATTCTGGTGTAGAGCATATTTTCATTGAACAAGAAGAATATTCCTCAACTCCTTTTGAAAGCATTCAGTATAATATGCAGTTCATGAAAACACTTTAAAAGTGAACTAAGCGAAAAATATTTTTTATTATTAGGATAATCCAAACGCCAATAATGAGCCTCAAACCTCTGAATCTGATGCTATATATAAAAATATTGTAGCGAGATAAATTGATTTTCTATAGTTTTTACCTACTTAATTTCTTTGAGCGCATTTGTGATTAAAGTATTTAAATGCATCCTGTGGGCAATACTGCTAACATCTCCTTTAGGGCTTTTAGTGCGCTTCACAATCTTATTTAGATGATAAACAGCTAATGACTTTGCAGGAACTTTAAACCTATCGGAGCTTGTGCCTGTAACCATATCAATAAGACGCTTCACATATACCGCTTGTAAATTTTGTCGGAATGTGTTAACATTTCCCTTATTGTCTACTTTGAAGATTGCATCATCAAGATCACTCATAAATGTACTCAACGCATATTGATTGCCATACAAACTTGAGTCCATAATGCGTTGTAATGTATTTGGATGCATTAAGTGTGAAAGTACTCTAGTTTGATACCCAAGTATTCGATCATGAATTTTAGGGTCTTCTGGACCACTAAAAAAGTCAAATCCACGACGTTGTTTTGCTAAAGAGTTATAAACATTGCTTGCCGCTGTAAAAGATTTAGGAGCAAAGACATAATTCTTGATTGCATTCATAGCCCTTTTTTGATCGACAAGAGACACAGGAGTGTAAGGTTTTGTTCCTCCTTTTTGACCCACCGAAGAGCGGTCAACATAGACTCCGCCTATAAAACGCGAAAGCACTACGCCAGCTCTAGCAGCTTGTGAATTTAGAATGTAGAATGCTCTTCTAAGATCTTCATAGGTTTCCCCATTTTTTGTCATTTTATTTTTAATTTCTTTAAGTGCATTATTGACTATTTTAAATCGATCAATAGAATAGGCTATTTGATCTCCTGATAAATCTCCTGTCATAACTCTAGGGTCAATTCCCCATGAGGAAGAGCGCATGTCATCAGCATCATTTCCAAAAATTAACTGCGGTTCAGTTGAGCGAAGTAATAAGGTTTCTTTTTCTTGTTCACTTTTGAAGGGGGTATATCCAAATTGAATAGCCCAAACATCATAGGGACCAACTGCCATGTCAAAGTACTGTCCTTGTTTATCTGGGTCAAGTGTTAGATTAATGGCCGCATAATCCATTACAGAACCCGTCAAGGCTTTTCCTTTGATAAAATCAGCGTCAGCTAATTGAGCAGGGGAATAAACAACACTTGCTTTCATGTTATGATTTAATCCAAGGGTATGACCGACTTCATGCATAATGAGCGCTTTCATACCTTCTTTTGTCATTTTTTTTAATTCAGCAGTATTTGCGTCATTAACTTCAAGAAAAGTTCTCCCAAGCATTATATTTTCATGCATTAGGTGACCCATAGAACAAAAAAGAGGCATTTTTTTTATTGAGTTGACTTGTGAAAGAATTTCAGATTTTTCTAAAGTCATATTTGTAGAAGCATCGGTAAAGAGTTTTTCATAAAATATACGGTATGTAAAGTCAATGTACTCTAGCATAATGTCTGCTCCAATGATTTCTCCAGTTCTAGGATTAGCCATCCTAGGACCATAACCAGCAAATGGAGGATTGGGAGAGGAAGTCCACCGCAGGACATTATAGCGAATGTCACCTGCATCCCAATCTGAATCATCAGGTTGAATTTTAACAATAATCGCATTTTTAAAACCAGCTTTTTCAAAGGCTTTATTCCAAGCGAGCACCCCTTCTTTTATAATTTCTCTCCACTCTTGTGGTGTTGAATTTTCAATCCACCATGTAATTGGGGTTACTGGTTCAGAAATAGATTGGTTTGGAGACTTTTTAATTAGTCTCCAACGGTTAACTAAATCACGATAATTAGTTATTTCTAAAGAAGTCATATCATTAACCTGAGTAGAAAAGTACCCAACCTTTTGAGAGTCTAATCGAAGTTGATATCCTTCTTCAGGCATTTTTAAAAAGCTGTGAAATAGCTTTATTGAGACATTTCTCCCATCTTGAATAGCATTAGAACCACTATTAAGTACAGAAGGATTTTTATAAACATATTCTGTTTTAATATTGGTGTTTTCCGGATAGTTTTTAATAGACACAATTTTTGATTTATTTTTATCAAAACCACCAAGGCTAAATGCCGTAGGGGGAGTCCCAGGTCTTTTAGGAGACTTAATACGTGTTAAAGTTTCAGAGAGGAAAAGATCAGTTGCATCAATCAAATATAGCCCAGAATCTTTTTTATAAGCTAATATTTTGTTGCTCGCAATTAAAGCATCTGAAGTGTTGGCATTTTTAGATTTTGAAAGGGTGTTTTCAGGATCAAAATAAAAATTCGTGTTAGGGGCGACAATTTCAATTTTATTAAAATATCGTCTTAAATTAAAAATAGTAGAACCTTGGTAGCTTCCTCTGTAGCTTCCAGCTTCGGCAACACCATCTGCTATTTGTGAAAAGTAAATAAAGTCTTTATTTAATTGATTTTCTCTTACAACCATTTTTATACTTCCAGAAATAGTGTCTTGATAAATAGTGAAAAGGCCAGATATTTTTTTACTCGATTTAGTTAAATCGGCAATAGTTTTTTCTGTTTTTTCTTTTTTAGTAGTATCGTCTTCTTTCTTTTTTTGTGAGGTTAAAACACCCACAGAAAAAAATGTAATAAGCAGAAAATATTTTTTCATTTTTATTTATTTTGAGGGTAAAGCTAAGTTAAAACATCAAAAAGAAAGAATGTGATCTGTTTTTTTCATTTAAATTTTGTTTGGCGGACTAGTTATGTTAATAGAAACCAAGAAAAGGCACATGAGGCTCCTGAGAATTTGGAGGTTAATTAAACGAAAATTTTAATGAATTCTTTATGTTCAAAAAGAATAGATAGTACTATTGAGCTTAACATCCTAACAAAGGGAAATTAACTCCTATTCTTCAACAGATGTAGACTCGTCTTTTGTGGTTTTATCAATCTCACCTAATCTTGTACGAAATACAAGTTCGTGGGTTTTTAAGTTTAGCTGAGAAAGACCGCCATCGGTTGGGGTTTCATAAGCATAACCGATATCAAACTTTCCTAATGAGATTACTGAAAGTAATGAAATAGCACTGTTTGAACGAAAAGAGACACCTAAATCAAAGGTGTTTTGCCAACTTAACATGCCCGTTAGGTCAGTGGTAATTGGAAGGCCTTTTATTTTTCTAAGCATAAACGAGGGCTTTAGCTGAAAGTTTTCACCAACATCAAATACTGCTCCAGCACCAAGGTATGTATGGACTCTGTTTTTGGCAGTAACCACTAATTCGTCATCTCTTGTGCTATTTATTAATCGTGGGATTGAAAAAGACACCCAGTAATTAGAGGACTTATAATATGCACCGGCTCCAATATTTGGATTAAATCTGCTTAAAGCAATTTGAGTGGGATCAGAAACTGGATCGTAAGTATTTAATAAAGTAGGGTCAGCTCTGTAAAAATTCCCCCCTCCTTTTAAGCCTAAAAATAATTGTGAATCACTACCCAATTCAAGTTTATATGAAAAATCAACATAAGCAAAGGTTTGATGTTCGATAAATATCTTGTCTGAAACAACAGAAACTCCAAGACCAACATTATTTTTTCTAGCAGAAGAAAAAGCTAGAGCAATAGTATTGGGCGCATTTTCTATTGAGGTCCATTGTCTTCTTGAAGTTAAAGACAACATATTTGGCGCATCTGCACCTGCATAGGCAGGATTAATGACATTCATATTAAAGCTATATAGCGAATAATAAGATTCCTGTTGCCCAAATGAAAAAAGGGGTAAGAATAGAAATAGGAAAAAAAAGCGCTTCGCCATAGTTAAAATATAATACAAATTTAAGTAAAAGATCATTTACTATTTGTCATATCCAAGTCAGAACCCTTTTTTAATATTTAAACTAAAATCAAAAATCCAGAAACTTATGTTTAATCCTTTCATCAGGAATTTTACAGTTATCATAGTTTCCAAACCATCGGTATCGATTGGCAGCTATTTTAAAGTAAAAAACATCAAGAATTTTAATAGGGATTTTTGAAAGAAACAGGTGGAGAAATTTATAGCGTGTTGTTTTTAGAAGCAAAAAAAGCACAGCCTGACTGCTTTTTAAATAGAGTCCATCAGATGTTAAAATAGAAATAGCTTCTTGAGAAATAGTAAAAGATTGTCGCTTTGCAAAAGCACTATTTATGTGAGAAAAACGAAAACTATCCTCGAAATCATTTTTAATCAACCAAAGAATTGATTGGTCACAAAGAACACAAGTGGCGTCATAAAAAACAATAGTTGAGTCTTTAGTCATGATTTTAAAATTACTTAATTTATTGAATAATTTTTAATTAATTCTTTTGTTTTATTTTTTATGTAATTTTTATCTAGATGAACTATTGCTTTTAAGAGAAGGAATTCATCTGCATTAAAAACTAAAATTAAATTTCCTTGATTTGTTGGGATCGGAATGTTCCTTTTACACGCAGCGTAACAATTAAATTGATTTTTCCAATAATCTATATTAATAGAATTAATGTAATTTATAAAATAACCAAACTCTTTTGGTGTAAACTCCAGATGAATATTTTTAAAGCACAGAAGATGTGTTCCACATTCGCATAAAGCTAAATGTCCGTCAGGATGATTTATTAAAAGCTTACTTTTTGTACACATACATTATTTTTTTTCTCTATTTCAACTAATCATTTTCAGATTTTCTAATTCTAGATCTTTAATCAGCACTTTTTTTCCAGATTGATTCACTGAAAGATTTGATAAAAAATTGATTTGAGCACATTCAGGAAATATATTATAATTTATATTGAAGGGTT
>Ga0302136_1001077_pt1 | contig 12624 bp, 9 predicted proteins | sample CBN3_20m_MG_FD_203116 | JGI IMG/M metagenome (GOLD analysis project Ga0302136, IMG submission 203116) | Marine microbial communities from Western Arctic Ocean, Canada - CBN3_20m | ecosystem: Environmental > Aquatic > Marine > Oceanic | place: Canada: Western Arctic Ocean | collected 2017-09-15
CTGACCTGAACCTGGAAGCCGTTTTTCAGTCCCAGGTAGAGGCTCTGTCCTTGTTCGAAGCCCGCTGCAGATGCCCAATCATCCAGTTCATCAGCATCGAAGCCGAGCCACAGGTCACCGCAAGTGTCTGTGGTCCAATTCTGGTCATGCGCACACAGGTCCGCGATGAGCAGGCATCCGTTCGCCTTGAGGTGTTGTTTCGCCTCGAAGAAGAAATTTATTGGTGATGCAAGATGATGTAGCACCATATTCAGCACCAGGAGTTCGCAGTCGCCTTTGTGGTCGTGAAGTTCACCAACCAGGAAGTTGACGTTGTTCTTTCCCGAAGCGGCGATTTTTCTTCGGGTTTTCTCTAGCATTTCCGCGGTATTGTCGATTGCAGTAATAGTGTGAAACCGATTTGCCAGGGTCAGTATCAAGTCACTGTCGCCCGGGCCAATCTCGATTGCCGTGGCAGTGGACGCGATTGACTCGTTATCAAGTACATCGTCTATGCATTGTGAGTAGTGATTGTATTCGGCGATAAGATTCTGGTTTTCCTGCAAACGATGGGCGTTTTTCTTAAAAAATGATTTGGCTTGCTGGCGTCTGCAGTCGTAGACCTGACTTATTCTGGCCCCCTGATCGACCGGTAGTTCGATTTCATCAATGGATTCAAAGAGTGACTGCCTGAGTTGCCTTAAGGGGTCCTCGGCATGGATCAGCGCCCGACGATAAAATATGGATGTCCCCTCACGCCTGGTTTCAACCAGGTTTGCGGTGGCCAGGATTTTAAGGTGATGGCTCAGGGCTGGTTGGGCCACTTCCAGAACCTGGCACAGCTCCATAACGCCGAAGGATTCTTTTGAGAGTACTCTCAATATTTGAAGTCGCTGCGAATCTGCCGTCGCCTTACAATAATGGCTGAGCAGCTCGATGGAGGGAGAAAGGGTCATAGGGTAGATGGGCGACAATTGGTATATCAATAAAGGTTGATATAGTAGGGTAGGTTGCTCCGAGTTTCAAAACATATATCAATTAATTTTAATATAATAAAGCGAAGACATCGTTTGACGATGGTCTACATTGCTGAAGAGTCCCGGTTCTTGGTTATCTGGTTGTTCAAAAGGCGTTATCGCTGGTGGTACGTAAGCCATCAAAGTGGTTAAAAGAAAGGCAGGCGGCTTCGGATAAAATGTTAAAATGACGGCAAGCTCAGGGATACATTCCCTTGGTGATTAACCCCGCAATCGGTGTATGGGTCTTATTATAGTCAGGTAGAAGGTGAGTTGGCGCTAACTATTAACACGAGTTTCACGCAGGACTAATGGTGATTCTTGGTTTACCGTTGAATAAAAATGTCACGAGATTGCGCTAAGGGGCGGTGCCGATAGGGGATCGCGGGCTGTATTGGCATGGCTAATAGGGAGCGGTGAAAAAGTTAATGGTAAACGTCATCGTTAGCTGATTTCAGAGGATAATCTCCCGCTTCGTCATTAGATGGTTCGTATTTTTCGTCTGGATTATCATTGGATTTCAATAAGGTTCCAGATTTTTCCATGCTTAATTGATATCACTTTTTTATGCGGCTCGTCGTAACGGCGCAGAAAAAGTGGGAAGCGCTAACACTCTCCTTCTCCTTCTCCTTCTCCTTCTCCTTCTCCTTCTCCCTCTCCCTCTCCCTCTCCCTCTCCCTAAACAGTCTTAGGAATTTTTGGGTGCTTTTTTAAACGCTCTTATCCTAAACGCTGGGGAATCATCAACTGGCAGCGACTGATCGCTGCGGCTGGTTCGATTCCCGATGGATTGGAAGCAATACTTTGATGCTAACGCCTTTGCCATCGAACAGGTTGGTCGCTTTTACCGACCCACCATGACGTTCTGCGATGATCCGAACAACATAAAGTCCCATGCCAAAGTGCAGCCTGTTGTCAGGATTTGATTCTCTGATAGAAACCATGGAGTCAAAGACGCTGTCTACCATGTCTTCAGAAATGATTGGGCCCTGATTGGTGACAAAGAGTGTCAGGTTGTGGGCATCCGCGTTGATGCCAACAGTAATTGTTGAGCCAGTGTCTGAAAAGTCTATTGCGTTATCAATCAACTTATCCAAAAGTTGCTCGACGCGATAGTCCGATACCTTTATCGAGATTCCCTCTTTGATACCCTGATATTTGAATTCTCGATCAGGGCGGGTGGTCCTGCAATTCGCAAGATAGTTCTGTACCAGGTCGTGAAGGTCTATTACCTCGGTTTCCTCTGCCGCAAGCGCGTCTTCCAGACTAGCAGCATCGGCCAGATTTTGAACGATCATTCCAATTCGCGTGACGCCTCGTTTTGCCGCATCGAGATATTTTTGTCGAGATTCTTCCGACTCTTCGACCTCAAGGTTCTGCAAAGAGGTAGAAAGCGTATTTAGCGGATTATTAATCTCGTGGCGAAGCGTCCGGGGCATGTTCTCGAGAAACTGGTTATGTCGATGTAATCTGGTGAGCATCCCTGAAATGCTGCGTGCAAGATCGCCGATCTCGTCTCCGGACTGGGTTTCCGCTGTCAGTTGGTTAGTTTTCAAACGGCCATAAATATCGATCGCGTTGGTTGCCTCGCTTTCAAGTTTACGGATTCGACTGGCGAGCCTGAGAGAAAAAACCAGAATCAAAGCAACGAAAATAAGTAGAGAGATAACGGAAAAGTTGACGCTGCGCTGAAGTGCATCTCGGCGGAGCTTAAGAATCCGTTCCGTATTTTGCTTTAGCAGCACGGTGCCGATGATCTCGTTCTGGGCGATAATGGGATGCGCGGCAACGATGACTTCCCCATCTTCGTCGGAGTACCTTCTTTGGTAAGTCGGCCTGCCCGCCAAAGCGTCCTTGATGACTTCGTCATCAACCATAGGAGAAGCCTTGAGGTTGGTCTCAATAATGTTGTAGAGCGGGTCCATCAATAAGCCAACCACGGAAAACCAGGTTTCAGACCAGTCTTCAGCAACATCGGGCGACTGCGTCGGATTGGCTTTGTAACTACCAACCTCCGCACGAACTCGGCGCTGCGCGTCAATGACCTGAATATTTGCTCCGGAATAGCCCAGCCCCTCAATAATTCGCAGTACCTCGGGAGACTTCAAGAGCACGAGTCCATAGGCTTCTCGTCCAGCTGAGGGAAGCGTTCCCGTTATTGATTCGATTGCGCGAGTATCAGAGTTGTCGACGTCTACCACGGCGAGGCCAAATTGTCGGGCGGACCCGAGTAGTTCGAGCGGTATGCGAAACTCAATCGCATACCCGTCTTTTACTTCGGACATGAACCCGGGTATCCGGTTTTCTGGTTCACCTTGAATGGCGTATCGCCAATCGTTGTCAATCAGATAGGCCGTAGTGACGCCGGGTTCTGTCATGGTTAAGACGACTTTTTTGATGGTCTCGTCTTGTCCGGTGAAGGTGATCCTAAGGTGGTCTGAGAGATCAAGTCTTAGAATATTTCTGTCACGAAAAACCAAAAGGTCATCTTTCACGGTGACCAGAACATAGATCTGATCGTTGTGTTCGCCCAGCGCAAGGTGGAACTGGTTCAATAAAGGGTCTGATTCATCGACGCTATCTAGATTGCCGAACCCTATGTTGTACTCCAGGACTTCTTCCCAATCGTTATCTCGGCCATCTATTCTTATGGGGCTTTTCAGGGGGTGAGCATACAGTTGTTCGTAGCCTTCCGGTGACAGGGGAAGTTCGTAAAAAAGGTCCGACCTGCCGTTTAGTAGAGTAGAAATGCCTTCCGCGGTCAGTAGTTGTGCATTAGCCTGGCTATCAACAAGGAAATCCTCCATTTCAGAAAGGTACAAATAGCTGAACCATGGGATAACCACCAGGGCAAAGCTCATGAGTATCAGGAGCTTTGTTCCAAGCCTGGGTCCTCTTATTGGGGGAATTGGCAAGTCTACTGACCCGTTCTACTTAGCGGACCAACGATAGCCATAGCCATATTCGCTCTTAATGCAATCAAACTGAGAGTCTAAACTTTCGAACTTTTTACGAATGTTTCTCATGTGAGTGTTAATGGTGTTGTTAGTCACTAACGATTGCATGGTGGCATTCATTAGCGTGTCATAAGAGACAGCGTGGCCGGGTACTCGCACCAGCTTTGCTAGCATCCGAAACTCCGTGCCGGACAGGTTGATAGGTAGCCCCTTCCAACTAACCAATAACGCCTCTTGGTCAATCGACATGTCCCCAACCAATTTCGCCGTATTGGCATTGCCGTTCGATTCGATGCGGGCCGTATTGATTCTAAGCAACGAGCTAATACGTTCAGCCAAATAGTTGAGAGAGATAGGCTTTGGTAAATAATCCCAGGCACCGAGTCGAAGTCCGGAAATCTTGTCGATCTCGGCTATTCTTTCAGTTAGAAAAATTACCGGAAGTGAGGGTGACCGAACCAATAGATCACGACAAATTTCGAATCCTGCGTCAACCTCATCACCGAGTATGATGTCTAGAACCGCTAGGTCGGGTAACTCCCGGTCGAATCCCGCAAAGGCTTCCAGTCGGCTGCTATAAGCAACGACCTTGTAGCCTTTCTTTGTGATGGCATCGACGTAATTTGCCCTCTGATCAGGGTCGTCTTCAACAATGGCAATACTCTTTGCCATAACTACTCCTTGTTATTGGTATTGCGGTAACCATAAGACAGCAGAATATTCGAATAATCCAATTCAACTTGCCGGTTTTTGTCAAAAATTTAACGAATTCACCAGTTCTCCACATTAGTTCCGTGGAACTTTCACTTTCCTTCAAGCCCTGATTGCTGATTATGCGGTCAAATGTAAGTCTCAACACAATAAGACCTCTGGGTAAGGGAGGGTAGGATAATGGGTAAGAGAGGGAAACCATGAAAATATTTGTACCGATGTCTGATGCGGTCCTTGGGGTCAATGGCGAAGTCTGTCAGAGTTTAATTCCGTTCGACCTATCGTTCTTGGGAAGTACCCAGGAATCAGGTGAGGGCAAAAAACCCCACAATTGGGTATCCGATTCTGATCGGGATCAAGCGAAGCAGCGGCTATTCACCATTCAAGTATAGGTTAACCGTTATTGGGCTTGGGTCATACGGACCCAATGCTTGTTTATAGATCCAGAGACCTGTTGGATAGATGCTCAGCTGTATGATAACCCGGATTAATATCCAGGGAATATTCTCGCAGGTTCGGTAGCTTACCCACACGCTAAGGTTTAACTGGCGCTAAAGTTCCCACAGATTTGGGATCGAGGTCGCTGCCCCTGCGCGCGTAACACACACCGCGGCGGCGCTTGTTGCCAGAGCCAAGGAAGCCTCTACTGAAGCCCCTGTACTGTATTTTGCTAGAAAGTATCCTACATAGGTGTCCCCTGCCGCGGTGGTGTCTATTGCATCCACGCTCAACGCCGGTTGAAATACAGAAGCATCCCTACCTGCATAGATGGACCCGGCAGCTCCTAGCGTTAGCAAGATATTGGTAGAGGTGAAACGAGAAGACAGGATCGCAATGATGTCGTCTGGCGCCGTCGTATTGGTCAATTCAAAGCCTTCAATTTCATTAATAACCAGTAGCTCAATGGCTTCCAGCGGCAATGAGTTGACGTCGCTGCTCATGGGCGCAGCATTAAATACAACACGCATTTTTCTTTCACAGGCTCTGTTGATGAGATAGTCAAGGCAACTAATTTCGTTCTGTAGCAAAAGAAATTCGCCGGACTTCGCATCTTCAAGCGCTTCATCGACATCTGATTTCGTGATGGTTCGATTAGCGCCGCCAAACAAGACAATCGAGTTGTCACCTTCAGGGGTGACCTGAATATTGGCATGGCCAGTAGGGCCCGCATTAACTTTCATCATGCTGACATCAATATTTTTTGAAGCCATGAGATCTAGCAGCCAGCGACCATCTTCCCCGATTTTCCCGGCGTGTTTGACCTTTGCGCCAGCTGCCGCCATGGCAATAGACTGATTCAGGCCTTTACCGCCAGGATGAACCTGGTAGTCGCTGCAGGGAAGCGTTTCCCCTGGCGCTGCAAAATGTGGCACGGAATAGACGTGGTCTATACAACATGAGCCAAAGTTTAGTACCGGCATCGATATAACCCCTATGAAGATTCAACATAGTCCTAGTGTTGTTGACCAGTATACAGGTCATGGTTTTTGGCTGTGGGATTGACCGGGTCCTGTAGGACGCGACTTCTTGAGTGACAATGGCGGGGCCAGTTTGCGGCATAGATTCGACTCAAGAGAAGCGAAACTGCCTATTCTTATCTAGTTCGGAAACTTGATAAGATGTGATCGAGTCGGGGTGTAGCTCAGCCTGGTAGAGCACTGTCTTCGGGAGGCAGGGGTCGTGAGTTCAATTCTCGCCATCCCGACCACGTTTTGACATAACAGGCGATTGAAGTCTCTTTTCTCATCGTCTAAGAGCTCAGGCGCCTTCTCTAGGCGCTGGTTAACTGATCTCGATTATTAATGGGAGGATTACCAAACATCTGTGCCATTTTTTTCCACTTCCAGCAGCCGATTAAGGTCGTGACTAAGCACTTTCTCGACATGTAGCTGCATCATATGCCTGTCAGGCGCATTAAATTTTTCAATTTCGGCCGCAAGACGTTCAGCTGACGGTGGAGTGCCGTGCCCTAACCTTGTTAAGAAACCTTCGGTGAATCGATGCAATAGCTCGGCGTCCTGTTTCATCTCTATTTGACCTCGCAGTGTTACCTGACGACCAATATTTTTCGGGTCCCATATGCAGAACGACGCCGCGGGGTTTCGTCGCCAGGCATGGTACTTGGCGTGGTTCCTGGTCGATGTAACGGTAATAACGTTATCAACTAACACATAGAGCATGATTGCTGACACTGGTTGGTTATCCTTGGTAACCCACGAGACTACTGAATGGCTAGCTTTTCCTATAAGTTGGATAATTGCGGTGTCATCAAGAACAAATGGACTGATATCACGCCTTGCGAACCAGGCCGGTCGATTAGGTTTATCTTTCATAGTCCGTTGTCCCAAATAAGAAAAGTAAGCTCGGTTAACCACGAGCGCCAAGCTTCATACAAGCAACAAAACGATAAGGATATCCCCCAACGTGCATGAACCCTTAAGAAATTTTATCAACTTAAGTCAACGGGCACTCCTAATCTGCTCTATTTAGGCAGTACAAAGGATTTCTTTGGTTAAATCCTTTGGTTAACTTCTTAAGTCTTCCTTCTTTTTTAATGGATTACCGGCTAGTGCTGGCAATCGACACATTGCAATCTGCAGTACTCACTCAAGTGATCGGCGCGTCACTTAGGTTCTCTGCATTCATTTCATATAGATCCGGCTGGTTGTCTTCCTGAAATTGTTCTACTTGTTTTTCCGCCTTTGCGACACTGCGACCATATTGAGCGATATGAAACGTCGCGTCGCCCTCATAAACCAGCGGTAAATTTGTTCGACCTATGACCATTCCATCTTCTGGCGCGACAATCTCTGTTTCAGTAGAGCCTAAAGGATCTGCGACAAAGGCAAGGACTTGACCGGCAATGACGTTTCCTCCCAGGGGAACCAAAGTTCGTAGGATGCCGCTTTCAGGGGCGCGTACCCAACTTGTTTTATTACTGATAATCGGTAGCGCCGGCGGCTTTGAACTGCGACTTTTTCGTAACATGCCTAGATTACGCATAACACTGATAATGCCTTTAACGCCGGCACGAATGTACATTTCCTCAAAGCGCAAGGCCTCACCAGCCTCGTATAGCAGAATCGGCACACCGGCATCAGCGGCACAGGCGCGCAAAGAGCCATCGCGGATTTTCGCATTAATCGCAAGGGGTACACCAAAGGCCTCGGCCATTTGACGTGTCTGAGGGTCATCCAAATTCGCTCTGATTTGAGGGTAATTACTGCGGTGCCGGGACCCAGTATGCAAATCGATACCGTGTGTACTTTTACTCACGATCTCCTGGACAAAGGTATGTGCAACCCGCCCCGTGAGAGAGCCTTTGGCAGAGCCTGGAAAGGAGCGATTTAGATCACGGCCATCCGGTAAGTAACGCGTGTGGTTCAACAAGCCGTAAACATTGACGATCGGTATTGCCAAAAGCGTGCCGTGCAACTTTTTAAGGGCTTTGTGCTGCAAGAGACGACGGATAATTTCAACGCCGTTTATTTCATCGCCATGTATCGCTGCACAGATAAACAAAGTCGGTCCAGCTAATTGGCCGCGCACAACCTGCACCGAGATAGAGAGATCATCATGGGTGTACATGGGTGCAACCGGCACGGCAACAATTTCCCGCTTACCTGGCTTCACGCTCACGCCACCGATAATGAGCTCAGGTAATTTGGTTGCCATGCTTCAGGCCTTGCGCTGACGTTTAATGCTAGGATTTTTCTTGCCGCGGAGATAGGAACGTCCTGAATCAACCAGAAAACTGCCGCGGATCGCCGTGCGCCCGAGCAGTACCCGAAACTTCATCGTGTCTCGATCGGTCAAAGTGACTTCAGCCTTCAAGCGGCTTTCACCAATGGTAATGGTCGTTTCAATGACATAGCGAAGCTCTTCATGGCCACCGGAATCACGCACATTGCGCTGACCCAACAAAGGCGCTTCACAACTAATAACTTCACTGTTATTCAGTTGTAATGGGTGCATATCGAACCGCACCCATTGCTTACCATCTCGTTCAAATGGTTCAACCGTAAAGGCATGCAAACTACTGGTGCGGGCACCAGTGTCAACTTTTGCCTTGACTTTAGGGATGCCAATATCGGGGAAACCAACCCATTCGCGCCAGCCTAGGACCTGCGGTGTGTCAGTCGTCATTGATATGTGTATCCAGGTCCTGAATAGTAGGACGGCGCTTGCGTCTGGTTCGAGCAGGTACCATACCTCTCATCGACTCCAGTTTGCCAAAGCAAAGCAGCTTGTCACCTGCTTCAAGTATACGTCCTTCGCGGGGGTTAGGTATGACCTTAGCGCCACGGTAAAGGGTGAGGACATTGATATCACTTTCGGTCAACTTGGTTTCAACAATGGTTTGACCAACAAATTTTGAACCATCCGGCACATAAATTTCGCTGACGCCATAGCCTTTGCTAACGGTTAACCGTTGCCTCACGTCGATCTCGGGGAAATCTACCTGTGCGGCGATATAATCGATGATCACACCGGCAATATCCAGATCAGTACACGTTTCTATGCCTTCAAGTCCGGGTGAGGAGTTAACCTCCATGACCTGCGGACCATCTTTACCCTCCAACATATCAACACCTGCTACGCTAAGTCCGAGTATTTGCGTGCACCGTACGGCAGTCTCTCGGTATTGCTCATCCAGTTCAACGGGTTCCGCAAGTCCGCCTCGATGAACGTTACTACGAAACTCTTGACCTTGCGCAACACGGCGCATCGCCGCGACAACCTGATCACCAACAACAAATGCACGAATGTCTTTGCCTTTGCTTTCCGCAACAAATTTTTGAATTAATACGTTTTGTTTCTGACTCTGAAGAAGTTCGATAATAGATTCTGCTTGATTAACAGACTCAGCAAGCAGCACGCCAATCCCCTGAGTTCCCTCAATAAGCTTAATCACGACGGGCGCGCCACCAACCCTGGCAATCGCTGGCAGAACGTCCTTTTTATCGCGAACGAAAGTAGTCTTAGGTATCCCAATATGATGTCGGCTTAATATCTGCAGACTACGCAGTTTATCTCGAGAGTTCAGAATGCCATGTGCGGTATTCGCGCAGTAGACGTCCATCTCCTGAAATTGTCGTACCACGGCAGTACCATAATAGGTAATGGACGCACCAATTCTAGGCAGCACCGCATCATAGTTACTCAGGGGTTTTTGGCGATAATACAAGTCCGGCGAGCCACGTTCGAGATCAATGGCAAATTTCAAAGTGTCAAGGACCTTTATTTCGTGGTTGCGTTGTTCAGCGGCCTCTTTCAGGCGACGAGTACTGTAAGCATTTGGACTGCACGATAGGATGCCAAGTTTCATAATCCGTTCACCTCAAAGTGATGCACCAATGACTTTACTTCCTGTGCAAGTTAAGCCAAGACGTTACTGCTAGTGCTAGTGTAGGTCTTTGGCGGCGCGCATCGTAGCCCAAAGTTTCAAAACTGCAAAGCTTTATTTGGTTATCGTTTAAGAGGCGAAAGCTACTAGAAAAACAGACGTGTAGTTCCAAAGTAGTAGAAGGATGTTATACAGAAAAGTAGACCTTTATTAGGTGCTTTATCTAAATTCTGGATAGTTTATCCCGGATTTCAAAAGTATCTTGATTGGTTTTTTTGCGAAAAGAACTCTGCAGGGTAGTTTTTCGATAGAGAATGGACAATAGCTGAACAGATCTTAAATGTATAGCATGCAGAGGCGATGTAGATAATATGCGCGCCCAAATAGGATTAGGAATAAGCTCATGGAATTTTCCCCTTGTTCGAGTTTTCCTCGATTCGTCGCTACCTCATTGTCGCTTTTAATATGTGCCGGAATTCTTGCCGGCTGTTCCGGCTCAAGTAATAACGGGGAGTCGATAGTGCCGGTAAAGGCTGCGCCGATGACCGAAGTAAATGCTGAATCCATGCTGGAAAAGCACGTCACAAAGAATGTATCTCAAATTCTCGTTATCACAAGTGATGCCTTCGGGGAAAAAGCGTCCACGGCCTTGCTGACCCGGCAGGAAGCTGCCAGTTTCAGTGTGCCCACAGATGCAGATAAGGTGGAGCTTGGTCTCCTGACCTCGTCGGATGAGCAAGTGGGCGTAATTATTTTCAAACCCGAGGGAACTGAGATGATACTCACGTTGCCAGGCCACGGGCTATCGCCGTTAGATGTTCTCAACCTGGACATCGTGATTAACGCTGACCTGTGGGACAGCGAACCAGCGATGCTTGCGGGGGGGCTTGGTTTTACCAACATCGTCAGTGTCCCTGGCGTTACGGGCGTAGATGGAGTTAGCAAGCAAATTGCCATCGAAGCGGGAGGTACTTGGAACACGCTGACGGGCTGCGGAGACGTGACGCCAGTGACGTCCACCTACACCTCGGTCAGTTCAAGGATCTCTATCCTTGCTACGGCAGGCCTGCCAGAAATCACCTATGCCGGAGGAATGCCGCTCGAGTTCTCCTGGCCGGTACTATACAGCACAGTGGACGGCGAGGACTTCCTGATAACCCTTAACAACTACAGTCAAGTCTACGCCAGTGTTGCTACTGCCACGCCCAATTGGGACTACAACGAGCGAGCCGTTGTGGTACTTTTTGGTCAGTTCGGAAACCGCTTGGAACTGGATGATCCGAATGTCCTCTATCCGATTAAAATAGAGGTGGTAGACGACGGAACCCCGATGATGCTGATCGCACCAGATGGCTCGTTGACGTCGGCGGTTGGGTTGTTCGCCAATGCACCGGGGTCTCCTTATCACTCACCCGGAGTCGGACCAAGATTGACTGGTGCAAAGCTGAATGTGATGTCCGCGATCGGGGATGAAGGCCCGCCAGGTTTTATCGCAAACACGCCTAATGACGGCATTAGCCTATACGGCAACGATGCGCAATATCGCCTTCGGGTTTATACCACCGGCGGTTACACGCCAGACGGGGTGACCGGGCTAAAGCCTAGTCAATACAGTAACTTCTTTCAGGTGCAGGTAACGAGCGATACAGGCGAAGTGGTACCGCTTCTAAAAGCCGGCAAAGAGTACTTGATAGATGGCAACAAAATCGAGGTGGTGGGCCTCGCGGAGCTAGGCGCGGCCGGTCAGGTGGTGGATGGCAACGACTGCTATAAAGAGGACAAAGACAACCAGATAGACATTGTCTTAAAGGGCGATGTGGAAGCAATGCGGAAGGTTTCCGGCGTGCGTGTTCCCTCGCAGGAATCAGCAGGCGAGCACACGGCCGAAGGTTACTGGCAGTTCTACAATCCCGGCGGCCCGGGCAACAACCCAGTAGCGGGTACCACCTATGCGCAGGGGAGCCCCGATCACACTGTGCCAGTTACCATCGCTATCGACGATCCCATGACCGTCACCTATATTGATCTGCGCAAATAAACCGGCTTTCGGGACAATGTCCGACGCAAGAAATACGCGCTAAACAACAAGGTAGAGAATTCATGAACCTCAAATCTGATCGAATTCAGGGCGTAATCGATGGTGTTTACGCCCCCTTTTGATGTTATTCGCCCTAGAGCGACCTAGCGATATGACAAGGCATACTCAGAAAGCCTGTTAAGGGCACTCAAGTACACGCCTTCTTACCCGGCCATACCGTTCGATAGCATTGAAGCAATCAGGCAGTGGGTTCATGAATTTGTTGCCTGATACAACGGTCAGCACTGCCACAGCGCAATCCGCTTTGCGACGCCAAACCAGTGTCGCAGAGGCAAAGACAAAGACCATGAGCTACTCAACCACCGTAATCGCGTGTATGAACCTGTTCCGGCAACCGTACTAATCGTGATCGTGATCGTGATGACGATGGCGTCTTGAAAGGTGTCGATGTATTTCCTGACGACGCGAGCGAATCAGCGGATCTTGATGGCGACGGAATCGGCGACAATGCTGATAATTGTCTGCAACTCTCGAATACAGCTCAAACTGATTCAGATGCAAACGGCATCGGAGATC
>Ga0302136_1001084_pt1 | contig 12591 bp, 17 predicted proteins | sample CBN3_20m_MG_FD_203116 | JGI IMG/M metagenome (GOLD analysis project Ga0302136, IMG submission 203116) | Marine microbial communities from Western Arctic Ocean, Canada - CBN3_20m | ecosystem: Environmental > Aquatic > Marine > Oceanic | place: Canada: Western Arctic Ocean | collected 2017-09-15
AGAGTTACATGATAGTAGTTAAGGTTTTATCAAAAAATCCAGACACAAAAAAGCCCGCGTTCTAGCGGGCTGGATGTTATCGGTCAACAATACTAAAGATTATTGTTCCGATCATAGCGATGGCAACCGAGCTAACCACAAAGAAATTGATATAGAACCAATCCGTCCCTGTGAGGTTAGCCCCGACTCCGAAGAAGCCGAGGGCTAGTAGTTCCACTATGCTGTGGCCTTCGCTGGGGCTTTACGTAACTGGAACCCATGAAGGACTAACAGTGATTTTATTTGGGCAAGCCCTTCGTCTGTCACCATCAATTCGTTAAAGGTTACAGTCCAGTCCGCTACCTTCGGGGCTTCGGGGGTTCGGGGGGTTCGGCCGCCGCCGCCTTCGCGGTTCGTGCCGTATGCTTCGCGAACCTGTTTAGCTGCCGAGTCCATCTTATGCTTGGATAACCGTGCAGCTAGTGCTGCCGTAGTATGGTTCGGTTCCTTGTCCTTGCCCATGTCAATGGATACTGGGACTTCGCTTCCAAAATGGCAGACTAACAGGTTCTTAAACTGGGACTTGAGGTTGTGATTATCCTTAAAGCAATCCACGTATCGTGTAGTTACCTCATCGACCGACTCACCTATAGGGATGGACACGTTCAGTTCGTCAGCGGCGAACTCTGCCGCGTCTTGCAAGTATCCATATACAGAAGCGTTCGCTGCACATGCTTCCTTTATCGCTGCTACTACCTTCGCGCTCTTTTTTACTTCGTTCATGTTGACTACTCCAGTCATACTCGGGTCGGTCTGGCAAGGTTGCCTCAACCCGATGAAGCTATTCTACCTACCTACACCCGCCTGTCCACAAGGTCTTGATAGTAGTAGGGGGGTATGGCCCCCAACCCCCCCACCAAAAACAACCCAATATCCGTTACTCGCATAACAAGGTCTATTTTTTGAACTACCTGTATATCCATACAGTACTTTCCAGTACCCGTCCCGCTCAGCCAAGAAACCTAAAATTTTTTTGTTTTTTATGGTACAGTCGACACGACAACAAATTTAAGGAGAACAAAATGGATTTTATGGGCGGCAACAATAGAAACAAAAACAAGATTGACAGGGCGCTTGGCGATGCACAGAAGCCGAAACCTAAACCCCCAGTTAAACCTAAACCCCCAGTTAAACCTAAACCAAAGCCTAGACCTAAGCCTAGACCTAAGCCAAAACCCCCTGCAACTCCGACAAGACGACGCAGGGTCTAAAAAACGGTCGAAAAAAAACCGGCCCTAAGCGGGGCCGGTCAATAAGCAAGTGACTATGAAGATGACCCAGACTGCCCACAAACAAATAACGGCAGCCTTCAGTTTCCCCACTTTTTTATCCCTTATTCCTCACTTACCTATTTCTTCCGCTTGCCGGGAACGCCCGCTTTACTAGCAGCCATTTTCTTGTAGTTTTCCCCAACACTGGTGCGCGCTTTGGGCTTAGGCTTAGGCACCTTCCTCTTAGCCTTAACTTCTATAGGTTGTAAGCTAGCACCCTGAACTTTCCTTTTGACCTTTGAAACAGCATTACTAACACCTGACACCGCTTCGCGGATATTACCAACAGCGGAAGCAACTTTGGAGCCGCTACGCGCTTGGCGTTGTGTAGCTGCCGCAGTAGTAGCTGCTTTGCTAGACGCTGCGGTGGATTTCTTTAGGGCAGCAGCCTTTTTACTTCGGTTTTGGGCGTTGAGATACGCGCGCAAACCCTTGGAGCCAGTTTTCTTTTCCCACGCAGTAAGTTCTTCGCGGGTTACGGCAGCCTTCTCCTTACCATCTTTACCAGTGAACGTGGACTTACCCTCTCGTTTAGCTTGGGCGATTGTTCTAGCCATAATACTTCCCCTTAGTTATTTAGTTATTTAGTACGCTTGCTTCGGTTTTACTGGTCTTTTCTTAGCGGTAACTTTTACAGGCTTTAAGCTAGCCCTTTGTTTCTTTAATTTGGCCTTTTTTAGACCCTCGACTGTAGATTTGGCGTTCATAACAGAAGTTGCTGCGCCTGACACCGCTGCGCTAATGCCACCAGAAGCAGGGCGACTGCGCGATTGACGCTGTTTAGTTGCTGCGCCAGTCGCTGCTTGACTATTCGCTGCGGTGGATTTTCTTAAAGCTGCTCGTCTAGCTTGAGGCGTCATAGTCATAATAATTTAATCCTTATCTATTTGATTTTTAACTCGCCATGCTATGCTGCCCTAATCATGCGCTTTCTTCAAGGTAAAATCCTTGGTACACTCGCGAGAACCACCACAGACACTCCCACCCGCTAAAACGGGATAGGGAAGGAACTAGTCTTAATGCAAAACGCCGTAAAAGCAGAAGTATTCTTACAATCTCTCGCGCTCGCTGTAGCTCGCAACAACGTGGGCGCGGCGATACCGATACATCAAGTTATGAAAAGCGAGGGGCTTACGCTCGCTGAGTACCATGACATTGAACTTAATCCGACGTTCCAGAGGCACCTAGCGAAGTACGAGCAAGAGCTAACTGACTCTGGATTCTCGTTTGAGGCCAAATGTAAGCTCTTAGCAGAGGATATGTTGCCCGGGTTCTACAATTTAGGCCGAGATATGGACACGCCAGCCCCTGTGAGGGCTAAAATCATGGAAAGCCTCGTCAAATGGGGCAAATTAGAGCCTAAAACGGACGTTATGGCGGGTGGTAGCGCAGGATTTTCCATAAATATCAATTTAACACAGCCAGAGATGGCTACGATCTCCCTTGTGCCCACTAATTCGGACGATAGTGAAGAAGGTTTGGATTTGGAAGGGGAATTTAGTGACGAAAGTGACGATAGCAGTGGTGTTTTGTCAATAAGTGACACTTTGGCGGAGCTAGAAGCCCTAGACCCCAACGAAGAATTCACTGAAACACCCGAATCCCAGCCAGAAGAAGACTTTATCCCACAACCAACTACTTTTGGCGATGTGGTGCCCCTAAGAAGGCCCGATAGCACCCAGCGAGAGATGATGCAGCTATCTGCATGGGCTAATGACTTCCTAGAAGGCGGTGACGAGGCGTCTGTGGAGCTAGAATTCACCGATAACGACTACGACGACGAGGAGGACTGAATATGCCCTCTGCGATCAATAATCCCATAAGTACGCCCAATAATCAGGTAAATTACACCCCACCACCGTCGTTAGCGCCGTTTTTGACCAGTCAGAGCTTTGTTTCGCTGATTTCTGGCCCTGTAGGAAGCGGTAAATCGTCCGCTGCCATGATGAAAATAGCGTACCACGCGAAGCAAATGCGCGCTGGGAGGGACGGAGTGAGGCGCTCCAGAGCAGTGGTGGTAAGGAATACGAACCAGATGCTCACAGACGCCACTATTCCTACGTTTATGACGTGGTTCCCAGAGGGCGTAGCGGGCACGTTTGCGCGGACAGATAAACGGTTCTTTTTACGCTTTGACGACGTAGAGTGCGAAGTGTTGTTCAGGGGACTAGATGACGCTAATGACGTTAGGCGGCTATTGTCGCTAGAAGCGTCGTTCGGCGTACTTGACGAGTACCGAGAGATTCACCCAGATATTTTCAACGCACTACAAGGGCGTGTAGGCCGTTACCCCTCGGTAGCCAATGGCGGCTGCGTCATGGAGGATGGCAGTCCGAACCACCATTTGTGGGGTGCGACTAACGCTCCAGATGCTGATACCTACTGGGAGGAGTACATGCAAGACCCTCCCATAAACGCAAAGATATTCCAACAGCCGAGCGCGATCTCACCAGAAGCAGACTGGCTGGAGTACCTAGTAGACGGGTACTACGACAACCTCAAAGAAGGTAAGACTGAGGACTGGATTGCTGTTTACATACACAACAAGTTTGGGCGTTCTTTAGCAGGAACCCCTGTGTACGACAAAGTTTTTAACTCTGGCTTTCACATCGCCAAAGATAAGCTACTGCCTATTGAGAGCTATGAGTACCCTATAATTGTGGGGATTGACTTCGGTAGGACACCAGCGGCAGTGTTTAAACAACGCGACCCTCGCGGACGTGTAATCACTCTGTCAGAGCTGACCTCAGAGAATATGGGCATAGAAACCTTTATTCGCTTAAAGTTGACACCGCATATAGCAAACAAGTACGCTGGTTACGACATAGTCTGTGCGCCTGACCCAGCAGGGTTTATGAAGCAGCAGTTGAATGAGCTAACGCTGGTAGACGCACTGCGCAACGCGGGGTATAGGTGTGTAAAGCCTCCCTCAAACAAGCCAGACTATAGAATCCAAGCAGTTGAGCGGCTATTGTCTCAGCAGCTAGATGGAGAAGGCGCGTATCTTATAGATACATCGTGCAAAATGCTGATAAAAGGCTTCCAGCATGGGTACAGGTACAAAAAGAAAAGAAGTGGGGAGCTTGAGAATTCACCAGAGAAGAACGAATATTCACACATCCACGACGCAAACCAATACGCAGACAGTATTATGGACATGCACGTTCGGGGTGTTGCGCAGCGTAACACTCGCCGCAATGTGGTAAAGTCTAGCTATGTTTATACTTAACAGGTAAATTAACAATGGCAACGCGTAAACCCGCCAAAGGAAAGGCTAAGGTAAAGATAACGGCCAGCGGCAAGAAAGTTAGTTATGGTCAGGCGGGCAAAGCCAAAGGGGGCGGTGCCAGAGTCAAAGCTGGAACTTCTAAAGGCGACAGCTACTGCGCAAGAAGTTTAGGAATTAAAAAAGGCTTATCTAAGAAAAAAGCGGCCGACCCCAACACCCCTAATAATTTGTCGCGCAAGCGATGGAAATGTTCTGGGGCCAAATCATTAAAAGGGTAGATAAATAATGGACAAAATGGGGCCAATGCTAGTGCCAGCGGCGAGTGTTGCTGATTTAGAGCGTGATTCTAAAAAGCGGAACACGGAAATGCAAGCAAGTGCGACGCTACAGGGTTTAGCGGCACATGTAAGACGCCGCTGGGAAACAGCTAGGGATGGCCGACGTGACCTAGAAGAAAGGATGCTGGAGTGTTTGCGCCAACGCAACGGCGAGTACGACCCGTCTATGTCTTCCGATATTAAGCAACAGGGTGGGTCTGAAATATTTATCCGCACCACCAGCGTCAAGTGTAGAGCGGCAACTAGTTGGCTGCGTGACACTTTGCTCGGTAAGGGTACTGACAAGCCTTGGTCAATAGACCCTACTCCAGAACCTGACCTACCTGAAGATGTTTTAAATATCATCAAGGCTGAGCTAGCCACACAGCTACAAGCCGAGATGCAGCAAGGTATGCCCATGCCAGATGAAGGGCAGCTCCGAGAGATAGCGCAAGAAATGGAGGACGAAGCATATCGCGCCTACCAAGACGAGGCAGAAATGCGCGTTCGTCGTATGGAGCGCAAGATGGAAGACCAACTCACAGAAGGCGGGTGGAGCAAAGCCTTTAATGAATTTATAGACGATGTAGTGACATTTCCTTTCGCGTGCATCAAAGGGCCGATAAAACGTCGCCGCAAAATAATGCAGTGGAAAGAAGGCTCTATGCAAGCCGTAGAGACAATCCGCAACGAGTGGGAGCGTGTAGACCCGTTTATGCTCTACTGGGCACCTTGGGCGTGGGACATAAATGATGGTTTTATCATTGAGCGTCACAAGCTAACTAGAGATAGCCTCCAAGCGTTTATAGGAGTGCCGGGATACAACGAGGACGCTATACGCGCTGTACTTAGCGACTTTGGTGGCGGCAGCTTTACTGATTGGCTGTGGACGGACTCAGCTATATCTGAAGCCGAAGGTAAGCCCTACGACGCTGAAAACTCCGAAGACTTAATAGACGCTGTACAGCTTTGGGACTCCATAGAAGGTAGCTTGCTACTTGAGTGGGGCATGGACGAAGAACAGATACCTGACCCTTCGCTAAGCTACCCATGTGAAGTGTGGCTTATGGGCGACACAGTAATTAGGGCAGTTCTTAACTACGACCCTATTGGCCGCAAGCCATACTACCTCACTTCTTATGAAGCTAAACCGGGGTCTGTTGATGGCAATGGAGTCGCAGATTTGTGTAGAGACTCCCAGTCTATGGTTAACGCCTCAGCACGGGCGCTAGCTAACAATATGGGTATATCATCTGGCCCACAAGTTGGCGTAAATGTTAGCCGTATGCCTCCGGGGGAAGATATTACTGACCTTCACCCATGGAAAATATGGCAGTTTGAGTCTAGTGAGTATAACGACGGTACGAAGCCTTTAGAGTTTTTTACGCCCCCGTCTAACGCACAAGAACTAATGGCTGTATTGGAAAAGTTTTCTGACAGGGCAGATGAAGACACTATGATTCCTAAGTACATGTCGGGGCAACACACCCCCGGAGCAGGGAGAACGTCGTCTGGACTGTCTATGATGATCTCAAACGCAGGGAAAGGCATAAAGCAGGTTATTAACAACATAGATAAGAACGTCATAGTGCCCGCAATAGAGCGGCTATATCACGACAACCTACGCTATAGTGAAGACCCAGATATTATTGGCGATATGCACATAGTTGCACGGGGCGCTAGCTCATTAGTCGTCAAGGAAGCTGACGCTATACGTCGCGCTGAGTTCCTCAACCTTGTACTCAATAGCCCTGTAGCTACTGAGGTCGTTGGGCAGTCAGGCGCAGCAGAGTTGTTGCGAGATGCCGCTAGCAACTTAAATATGAACGTCGACAAAGTTGTACCCAACAGCGGGCAAATGACAATTCTCGAACAGAAAAACAAGCAAATAGAGCAAATGCAGCAGCAGATGCAGCAGATGCAAATGATGCTAGAGCAAATGCCACAAGACCCCAACGCGCCCGTACAGGCTCCTAGTGGCGGCGGCGGAAGCCCTGCTCCATTACAGCCTGACGGAGCGCCTGTAGGCGGCAAAGATGGTAACTTCATGCGGAATGTGGCTACAGGGAGCAACGGATGAAAGGTGTAAAGCACTACAAAAAAGACGGCACTGTATACACCGGCGGTACTCATAAAATGCCTGATGGCTCGCTACACACAGGCAAGACCCACGGCAAAACAAGCGTCAAGTTGTTTCACTTTAAAGACTTGTCAGCTACGGCAAAAAAGAAAGCCTAACTATGATAGTACCCATATGGTCAATCAACCCTTTAACAACTGTTATAAGTACAACTACGCAACAACTAGTTGCGATTGTTGCAAACTTAGTATAGATTTGCCGTAATGAACATATTTATAGGGTACAAACCCAATAGGCACCACTTACAGGCGCTTTCGGAGTGCAGGACAGGCCATAGCCACTTACAGGCTTTATTTGCTTCCGCACTAGAAGACACAAAGAAGGCGCTGGTGCGGGCAGAGGACTCAGTAAATATACATCGCTTGCAAGGCATAGCGAAAGCACTACAAGATTTTCTCGACGCGGTGGAAACATCGTCCGAGGTATTAGCGCGGGTTGATAGCCCGCAGTAACGTCCGGCAAACCATTACGTTACACGCACACCGTTAGGAGCGCGTAGCAGAGTTGGAGCTTTAGGAGATAGAGATGGCATTACCAAAACAAGTTAGAGACCAAGCAGCAGAATTAGATGCTATTGAGAAGCAGCTATATGGAGACCAACAGCCTACTGACCCAGATGTGCCAGTAGCGGAAGTTGTCACTCCAGAAGCAGAGCAGTCAACTGCACCCGTTAAGCAGCTAGAACCCGAACCTGTTGAGGCAGAGCCAGAAAAACAAGAAGACGACGACGCGAAAGTTTGGCAGCAAAAGTACAAAACCCTACAGGGGATGTACGACGCCGAGGTTCCTCGACTTCATGGACAGCTAAAAGACATGCAAGCAGAGTTTAACGCTCTTAAAAGCACTGTCGAGAAAGCTAACAATGATGTTGAGCAAGCTAAGGCAACTGCCGAGAAAGTAGCTAAGCGTAATCTTGTTACTGATGAAGACCGCCAAGAATTTGGTGAGGAGATGATAGCGTTCCAGCGCAAAGTTGCACGCGAAGAAACTGCGGAGCTTAGTGATAAGCTCGAAGCCGTAGCCGCCCAGAATAACGAGCTAAATAAACAGCTCGCACGTCAGGGCGAAACGGTTAGAGAATCGTCTTTCGAGCAAAGGCTAACTGCCCTAGTACCTGATTTTGCACAGTTAAATGTAGACCCTGTGTGGATTAAGTGGCTAGGTGAGATTGACCCAATGCTGAGAGGCCCGCGCTCAAGCGCGGCGCAGAGAGCCTTCACGGAAGGCGACGCTGAAGGTGTCGCGCACTATGTAAACTTGTTTAGAGAGTCTAAACAAGCTGCTGAACCCGCTAAGAAAGCTACCTCACAAGAACTTGAAAGTCAGATTCAACCATCTAAGGTGGCGAGTACGACGCAGCGTAGAAGTAGCCAGCAAGGCAAGCTCTACACTGATAGTGATATTAGGGGCATGTTTGCTAAGGTCATGCAGCTTAATAGCTCAAATCGCACCGACGATGCTCAAAAACTTGAAGCTGAAATCGACGCGGCCTACGCTCAAGGGCGAGTATCCGCGTAACAACTTTGCTATAGGAGCATATTATCATGGCTGTTTTCCCAACTAATGGTGACTTTACCACCTCCCCTGAGTACACAGGGTCGTTTATTCCAACTCTGTGGTCTGGCAAATTACTGGCGAAGTTTTACCAGAACACTATGCTGTCAGAAATTATGAACACCGACTATGAAGGCGAATTGAAGAACAAAGGCGATACTATTCGTATCCGTACTGCTCCTTCAATCACCATCAATGATTACACTGGTGCCGGTTCAACCTTGGCGACTGAAGTTCCTGTCCCTATCTTTCAAGATATGCAGGTAAATAAGGCTAAGTACTTTAGCGTGCAGACAAATGACGTTCTTGCTCAACAAGCCGATATGGACTTGATGAACATGTTTACCGAAGATGCTGCTAAGCAACTGAAGATAGCTATTGAAGATGAAGTTTTCTTCAATACCTTCGTTACTAATGGCCCAGCCGCTGCTAACGCAGGTGCTACCGCAGGTGCGATCTCTGCTAGCTACAACTTAGGTACTGACGTTGCCCCCGTTGCAGTAGCTGGTGCTGCCTCTGCCGGACTACTTAACACTATCCTTGCAATGTCTGCTGCACTTGATGAGCAGAACGTGCCTGAAGATGGTCGTTTCTTAGTTATTAGCCCTTTTGACCGTCAAATCTTGATGCAGACCAATATTGCACAGGCGTACTTTACTGGTGACAGCTCTAGTATTATCCGCACTGGCAAAATCGGTATGCTTGACCGCTTTACGGTTTATGTGTCTAATCTCCTACCTAAAGGCGCTGCAAATAAGGCGTTGGTTTCCGGCCTAGCCGCTACTTCTAGCGGGGCGACAAACACATCGGCGGCACGTAGGACTATGGTTGCAGGTACTAAGCACGCTTGCTCGTTCGCAATGACAATCAGCAAGACTGAGCCTCTACGCAACCAAACTGACTTTGGCGACATCGTTCGCGGATTGGCAGTATATGGTCGCAAAGTGGTTAAGAACGAAGCGTTGATTGTTGCTAAGGTTGCTTAGAAATAGCGATAGTTGAATAACTTGCGGGGGGTAATCCCCCCGCAGTTTTTCGCATAGGAGAAGCGTATGACCCCTGAAGAATTGTGTAAAGAGCTAGGCGGCTTTGCTGACGCCAATAAACTCCGTATTGAATACAACGGCAAGCCTGAATATATAGGCTCCTTGGTCGACAACAAAGCGTTTGAGCTTAATGAGCTTGGCCTTAAATTATTGGCGGAACGAGAGGCAAGCATAGCTGTCGGTGTAGCGGAAAAACCCAAAGCTAAACCCAAAGTCAAAGCCAAAGCCCCAGCCCCAGCTAAAAAAGCTAAAAATGATCTCTGAAGAAGTTGCTTATATGGCTGCGTCAGAGTAAATTAAGGTATGAAAGCATTAGCAGAATTTCTACCTAGAGTACTGCCTTACGTAACGGCTTGTCCTACTTCGCTTGCAGAACAGGCGCTTGTGGACTCCGCAATATACTTTTGCGAGAAGTCGACTATCTTGCGGTTCACACCAGACCCTGAGTTCACGGTCGACAACCAAGCCACTTACGACTTAGACTTGCCACAAGGCAGTGACTTTTCGCGCGTTATAAGCCTAGAAATAGACGACGTGGAGATTAGCCCGTTACCTAGGGAAAAACTGCCCACAGTTGCCAGTTCTAAAGCTAAGCCAACTCGTTATTTTATAACGCAAGACGCGGGTGAACTACAGCTAAACTTGTATAGCACACCTGACGATGCTTATTCTATTACCATGTCTTTGGTAGTTCGCCCAAAGCGCGACGCTACATCTTTCGCTGATGAGCTGTACATTTACTGGATGGATGGTATAGTTCACGGAGCGTTATCCCGCATCATGTCGTTGACGGGGCAAGCGTTTAGCGACCCAATGGCGGCTATGTACCATGAAAAACAAGCGAGCATGGAGTGCCATAAAGCACGGGTAGAGAGCAACATGGGCCGCGTAGTCGGCTCTTTAGATGTAAAACCACGGCCTTTTGTGAGGTAGTCTCATGGCTTTAGAAGCAAAAAGTATAATTAAGCGGTGTATCGACATTCTACAAGACAGCACTTCTGTACGCTGGCCTACTGAAGAACTAGTGCGGTACTTAAATGATGGGCAACGCGAAGTGGCTTTGTATCGCCCTGACGCGCTCGTAAGGAATATTACCGCCTCTTTGGTAGCGGGCACCCGGCAAACTTTGCCCGGAACCGACGGCTCTAAACTTATTGAGATTATCCGCAACAGCACCAGTAACAGTAAAAAGTCTATGCGTTTGGTTAACCGAGAGATTTTGGACGCCCAAACTCCCGGCTGGCATGATATTACCGGACAACAGGAACTACTCCACTATATGTATGACCCTAGAGACCCTACTGTGTACTATGTATACCCCCCAGCTCTAACAACGTCAAAAGTTGATTTGGTCTACTCCGTGTACCCACAGGACATAGATGAGCCGATAGCAGGTTCACTATATAGCGCCGTATCGGGCACCTTGGACGTGCCAGATATTTATGGCAACATAATCCAAGACTATATTATGTATAGAGCTTATACGAAAGATAGTGAGTACGCGGGCAACGCGCAGCGCGCCCAAGCGCACTATGGAGCGTTCGCCAACGCTATTGGCCTTGAGATTTCGGCAACTATTCAAGTTGGCCCTAAATCACCTAATAACCCTAACACTGCGTCAAGCGCAGCCGTTGGCTAACAATAATCTTTTGGGAGAAACACAATGAGTAAATTTTCAGACCATTTAGAAAGCTCGCTGCTGAACCATATTTTCCGTGACATCTTATACACCAAACCATCGTCAATATACATAGGGTTGTTTACTGTAGTCCCCGCTGATGCTCTAGGGACTCCCACGAATGAAGTGCTTGCCACTAGCGCGTGGTCTAACTACTTACGTGTGGACGCCGCAAACGGCGACGGGACTACTGGCGCGGGAATAGCAACTGGTTGGCAGACTCCAAACGCAACGGGCGGTAGTACTAGTAATGCGAAGGTAATTACTTTTGCAGCAAACAACGGCGCTGCTAGCGTAACAATCAAAGGCATCGGTATTTTTGACGGCAGCGGCTCTGGCGCAAACTTGCTATTTCACTCCCAACTCGCTACCGAGAAAACACTCCTTACGGGCGACGTTTTGTCTTTTGGTCTAAACTCTATTACTGTTACCTTGGCCTAATAGCAGTTAAATTGGGCGGCGCGCAACGCCCGCCCTATTATTTTAAACTGGCTTAGCTAGTACAACTGCTGAGGCGAAAATAGCATGAACTTAAATACACTAAACAGTGTAGTAGTTAATGGTTCGCGCTCGCTGTTTAGTATATTAGGCGACGCTACCGTTGTAGCATCTGCACAAATAACCGCTACCGCTAGTTTTATAGAGTCTGGCTCTAGCGAGGTAGACGCTACCGCCTTAATAATTCCTCAACCGCTTCATACGCATCACGGCGCGGCACAGGTGTTGGGCCAAGCGGTAATACGCGTTATTTCTGGCTCACTACTTACCGCTAGCAGCGAAGTAATAGCTACCGCGACTGTATTATCTTTAATAGTGCGCGTAATACCAGTCTCTATAGATTTTGAAGGTACTGCTGCCACAACATCAATTGTAGCCTCCGGTATTGGCTTTAGCGAGGTAGACGCTACCGCTGCGATTGTTCCTAACGCCACCAAAATAACCTCCGCAGTTACGGTTGTAGCAGCAACCGCCACTGTTACTTTAGGCGACGTAGGCTTTGTAGTACGAAACTCTAGGACTATAATAAGTACAGCCAGTGGCGCGGAAGCGCGGGTCGAAGCTACAGTAAACAACTTGCTCGACGGCTTCGCCTATATTACAGCCCCTGCGAGCATACTACTACCAGATAGCGGTATTACTCGCTTTGTCTTTCCTTCTATTACATTAGTGGGGTACTTGGAGGGGACTGCCGTAGGTACTAAAGCCCATGCTATAGAAAGTTCAGTTATAGGGTCACTCGGGATACTTGCATACGCATTTAACTCAGGGATAGTAGAGACAGACGGGCCAATGACTTGCACCGCTGTTATAGAAGCT
>Ga0302136_1001109_pt1 | contig 12471 bp, 13 predicted proteins | sample CBN3_20m_MG_FD_203116 | JGI IMG/M metagenome (GOLD analysis project Ga0302136, IMG submission 203116) | Marine microbial communities from Western Arctic Ocean, Canada - CBN3_20m | ecosystem: Environmental > Aquatic > Marine > Oceanic | place: Canada: Western Arctic Ocean | collected 2017-09-15
AGTATAATAGATTTATGTAATTTAGTATGTATTATAGCAAAAGCATTCGGAGATGCTTCATATAAACTTTTTATTAGTAGTATTTCTATATTTTCACAAACCCTACCCGCCACTCCTATCTCACCCGTTCATTGGGGAGCAGAACCAGAACCAGAACCAGAAGCAGTAGAGCCAATTCGGCTGATACGAACCCCACCTATTTTATGTCTTATTGCATCACAAGATAGACAATTTATAAGAGATTTAATAAAAACTTACTTACCAATAAATCAATATGAAAATCTTACTATGAAAATATTTTTTCAAACAGATCTACAAGCTAGATTAACTTTATTATGTAATGGTAGTGGACATATAGGAACAAAAGGCTTTTTTACTAAAGTAATAACAAATTATCGTTCAAGAGGTTATGTTAGTATGACTATTAAAAAGATGACTGCAGAACAAGAAGGTCTTTATACTTCATCGGAGACAGGGCTATTTATACGTTATGAATTTTTACGAATAATATTATTAAGTTCTTACGGTAACTTACAAAAGGCTGCTGCAGAAGAGTTAGATGGAATACGTGATCAAATTCCTCCACGACCTATTTTGCGTGAGCATTTAATAAAAGAGATGAAGACGAATAAGAATGGTGTGAGTAAGATAATTATGGATATATTTTGGAGTAATGATCTTTATCAAAATTATCATTATGATTGGGTTATGACACTACATGGGGAAAAAGACGCAGGATATTATGAGGAATTTTATTTAGATTTATTTAAAAAATCTTTACATATTGAATCAACTATATCTATGAAAACTTTAATAAAAGATAATAAAGTATTTTTTAGAGAGAGTGATGCGAAAGCAGCGTCAGAATTAACACTTGAAGGATTATGTATGAGCCAGGATTCATTAACTCAAGAAAATAACCAAAAGCTGGCAGTTACATTTCTTTTAATGGATGGCTATATATCAGAATATACTGATACTCTTAATAAGATGAACGATATCATCAGACATATTATGCTTAAAACTGGCAGCAAAACAGTACAATTTATTGAATACTTTATTTATTTACTAGACAACGGACATATAGAAACAACAGCAGATATGTTAAAAGATATGTTAGAAAAATTTTTAATAAATACTTTTCATCTTCTAAAACATCCTACTAATACAAGAGTATTTCAAATACGTCGGGGAGAGATGATGGTAGCAATATGGGACCAATGGATGGGTAAGTGCGAAGAACTAATTCAAGATTATCGAGATGATTTTTGTAGATTTTTTGCTAATTTATTGATTATAAATCATTATTATAATCCTATAGAGGCAAAAGGAAGGGATGCATCTAATATGTATATTAATCTAGGTTTAGCTACTATATCTAAAAGGTATATAGAAGTAAGTACCCACCCCACCGAGATAGAGAGTGCAACTTTAAACAACAAAACATTTTCAATGTGTAGAATCGGTAGTCAATCATATATATTTAATCAACATATGACATTTTTATTAGAAAATATTGATGCTGTTCGCCCTTCCTGGGCTCATGAATACACAAACGAGGCTCGAGAATTGCTTTTTTATTATTGTTATACTGTTACAGTACAACCAGCTAGTAGTCCTATTAAACGAATAAGTCCAGGAAAAGAAGCACCAGCAGAAGTAGAAGCAGAAGCAGAAGCAGAAGCAGAAGCAGAAGTACCAAAAACACCATTGTCGTTCGGGTTAACCTCTGATGGGAAAAAGATAGTATCCAAAATGGCAGCGAATATGTCCGGCCCGGACGCAGAGAATGCACCAGGATCACCGCAAGGATTAAAAGAACTAAAAAAACAAGTATATGCTCTTGAAAACCCTGGTAAACAAGATATTGAAGGAATCCAACGAAGAATATTGAGATCCCAAGGATCTCCTCCATATAAACAAGGTCTCCACGGGCGCTCATTCCATGATCCGGAACCGAAAAAAAAATAATTATTACTAAATATTTAATAACATATAAAAATCTTATTATTGTATAATAAATTACTTAGTATTAATAACTCTAGCGGATGGGTCATTTACATTACACCATTTTTTATTAGGCATCCAGAAATGTGGAATAATATTTGATTTATTAGGATAATACTTTTCAAAAATTTCTCTATAATATAATGCTTCTTTAGAAATAGGAGGATTATGTTTATATAGATTTTTTTTTGTATTAAATTCTTCATTTGATATTTTTTTATCTAAATTTTCTTGTATAATTTGAAACCAACTTTTTTCAGTAGAAGATACACCATCACTAAAAGCCTCTTTTTTTCTCCATAGAACTTCTTTTGGTAAAATATTCATATCATCAAAAGCTTCTCTAATAACATTTTTTTCCATAACATCACCACCAAACATTTTATATTTAGGTGGAATTCTCATAACATAATCAACAAATGTTTTATCTAAAAATGGAACACGTGGTTCTAATCCATTATCACTAATAGAACGGTCTGATCTAAGAACATCAAAATAATGAATTTCTTTTAATAATTTAAAATTTTCTTTATAAAAATCTTCTTCATTATCAATAAGACTAAACCATTTATATGATCCAAAGATTTCTTCGCTACCATCACCATTATATATAACCGTACAATTAGTATTTTCTTTAATATATTTACCAACAAGATAATTACCAACACTTGCTCTAATAGTAGTAATATCATAAGTTTCAGTAATATATATAGTTTGTTCTATTGCATCTAAAAACTCTTCATTAGTTAATTCAATTGAATGATGTTTTGTTTTTATATGATCTGCTGCTAATTTAGCATAATGTAAATCTGTGCTACCTTTCATACCAATACATATTTATAAAAATCTAATAAAAGGAGCATATGATAGAAGGGAAAAATATGTAAAAATACCATCAACAATAAAGAAAAAACCTAAAAAATATCTGGATTAGGGCGGCGTTTTAAATGTTCAAAGGTGTAAAACATAAATAAATATTTATACTGATATATTATTAAAACATATATAACCCATTAAATATTCATCATTTAATATTGTTTCCATTATTTTTACTACATATTCTTTAGTATATATATGTGTTACATCTTTCATATTTGTATATGTTCTTTTGTCTGTTAGTAATATCTCTAATAAAAATAACAAATCACCATTATTGTTATTTTTTTTTAAATCACTTAATAAAAGTAAACCCTGAGACAATATATGTCTGTTATCTATATATAGGTCAAAGTCTGTATTATTATATTTCTTTTTTAAAATTTTTTTCGCATTCAATAAATTTCTATTATCTATAATTAATTTTCCTAAATTATATACACCACCCTTACAAAATACCTTATTTTCTGATTTATCATTATTTATAGTATCTATATTAATACACCCTTTAATTTCACCTCCCTCATAATTTTTTTCATTTTTTATACCAGATTCTATTTTTAATTGTAAAAACTTATTTATATAATCTGGCTGTTTTTTTTCATTTTTTATATTAGTATTATTACTAAAACTATTATAAATCATATATAATCCTACTACACATAATACTATCTTAAATACATAAAAATCAAAATATTCTTTTTTTTCAAAATATATTATTAATATTATACTCATCCCTAATAATATTTTGGTAAAACCTAATATATCACAGTTCGGTTTAATAAATAATGATATACAAATAAACATTACAATTAATATCAATAATTGTGATGTATTTAAATTACACATTTTTTTAAAATCACTAAATAAAGATACTATTAATAATAAACCCAATATTATATCACCTATATTCAAATTTACATTAGACATTACATTAGACATTACATTATTTTTATTATCTACACGATTTTTTTTTCCTAATTTTGATAAAGACCTTTCCATATCATTTTTATTTTTTACCTTAATAAGATTATCTATTGGTATTTCTAATATTTTTATTTTATTCTTATCATTCATTATAATATATATATATATAATAATTTAAAAAATAAATATATATATATATATATTATAATTTTATGATAGAACTACCTATTATGGCATGCAGTGTTAATAAATATTATAGAACTTGGCAAGGTAGAGTTTTAATTTCAAAAGATGGTAGAGTTTTTAAGAAAGAAGTAGATCTATTATTAAACAATTATACTAAAATTAACGGTAAAATCAAACTTACATTAATTTTATATTTTAAAGATAAAAGAAAAAGAGATTTAGATAATTATAACAAAGTTCTTATTGACTGTCTTAAAAATAAACTTTTTGAAGATGATGATCAAATATATCAATTATACATGGAAAAATATATTGGTTGTGGATTTAATAAAATATGTATTGATGTTCAGTCAATTCAATATTCTGAAATGGAACACCATATTACCGAAAATAATAGTATAGAAAATAATAAATCACCTCTGGCTTTTTTTAAATCAAAATTTATTAATACTTGAAAATTTTTAATCAATCATATTAAATATTTATAGATTTAAACCATATATATTAATTATGGTTTTGATTAACTTTATAACAGACCTTAATAATCAACAACTCGTTAAAGATGTTGATATTTTATTTAAAGCATTTGGTGTTAAATATGGTGGAGGTAATTACAAAAAAAACTTAGTTTCACATTTATCATATAAATGTGAACCAGCCAATATAAACATTTTTTATTGTTATATTAATGATTTATTACTACATTTTTCACAAAATAATGTATTTATTTTTGATAAATTATATTTTTGTCAAGCTTGGAAACCCCAACTCATCAACTATGATCCAGTTCTTATAAAGTTTGAAGATGATAAAATTATTGATTATTCTATTAATAAAAATACTATATTAATTGACTGGAACACCACAGATATTAATAAATTATTTAAATCTGTTTTACAGGTTTCGAAACAATTTAAATCATTAAAAATACCTAATATTAATCCTTCTATTGATTTTAATGATTTACCACATGTATCATTATGTATCCCTACTTATAATAGAAAAAAATTCATTAAACTTATTAATCTTAATTTAAGTAACACTACATATCCTCATAATAAACTTGAAATTATTATTCTTGATGATGGTACTGAAGAAATTAAAGATTTACTACCTAAACAAGATAATATAAGATATTTTAAATATGATAAAAAAAATACAATAGGGTTTAAAAGAAATGAATGTGTTCGCCTAGCCTCAAATGATATTATAGCATTTATGGATGATGATGATTATTATTATCCTAATTCATTATTTAATAGAGTGTGTCATCTTATTACATCAAAGAAAGATTGTATATTCTGTTCAACTATTGGGTGTTTTAGTATTAATAAATTTAGTAGTATTATTAATTGTTCCCCTATTGAATATCCATTAGAAAAAAAAGTATCAGAGGCTACTCTTACATTTAAAAAAACATTTTGGAATAATAATAAATTTAATAATAATGATAAAATTAATGAAGGTGAATTTTTCGTTAAAAATAGTATTTCTAAATGTAAAGAAATATCATGGGAAGGAATTATAGTTCAATTATTACATACATATAATACATGCAAAAAACATCTTGAATTACCCGATAAAAATGGTAGCCATTTTAATTTCTCAGATGATGATTTTGAAATTATAACTTCTATTTAATATAAATTGGATTAAGAGTTATCATTGCTAATAATTTATGGTCATATTCTCTTAGTTTTCTACGAATCTTCCATTTTCTTAAATTAAAACTGTTATACTTTTTTAGTAAATCTTTAAATTCTGTCTGAAATTCACGCTGGTCTTTTTTTATTGTTTTTAACTTAATATTTGTTTTCTTTACATCATCTAATGTTTTTTTTATATTTAAAGGACAATTTTTTTTACGTCCTAATTTTTTTATTTGTGATATTGTTTCTATTTTTGTTCCCCAAAATATATTTTGTGTGTCAATACTTATATCATTACATAAAGGACAATTTTGTTTACCACTTCTAAACCATTTTATAATACAAGTTGAATGAAATGTATGACCACATTCAAGATTACTATCTGATTCAGTTAATACTTCATAACATATCGAACACACACTTTCTTCATCGTTCATGAATTATAAATTAATTTAGATTATATTTTTAATTATTTTACTTAATTATTTTTATATAATATATAATATATAATATATGGATAGTAAAAAAAAATTTATAATACATCAAATTAAAAATCGTAATTCTATAAACAAAAAACAAATTGGTGGTACTATTCGGAGCTTGCTGGATGCATTTACAACACAATTTACGACAACAGCAGCAGCAGCAGCAGCACCAGAGGAGGTAGCAGCACCAGAGGAGGCCTACGGAGATCAGCTCACGCCCCCAACCCCCGGGAAGGGGGAAGCAGCAGCAGCAGCGGGGGCAGCGGGGGCAGCAGCAGCACCAGAGGAGGCAGCAGCAGCAGAGGAGGCAGCAGCAGCACCAGAGGAGGCAGCAGCAGCAGAGGAGGCAGCAGCAGCACCAGAGGAGGCAGCAGCAGCACCAGAGGAGGCAGCAGCAGCAGAGGAGGCAGCAGCAGCAGAGGAGGCAGCAGCAGCACCAGAGGAGGCAGCAGCAGCAGAGGAGGCAGCAGCAGCACCAGAGGAGGCAGCAGCAGCACCAGAGGAGGCAGCAGCAGCACCACCAGCAGCAGCACCAGCAGCATCAGCAGTATTAGAGGAGGCAGCAGCACCAGCAGCACCAGAGGATGCAGCAGCAGCAATAAAGGAGACCAAGTCCCTACTTGACCAGTTCTCCGCGCTTCTTACCTCATTAGTGTCGTCAGAGGATGAAGCAGCATTAGAGGAGGAGGCAGCAGCATCAGCAGTATTAGAGGAGGCACCAGCAGCACCAGTAGCAGCACCAGCAGCACCACCAGCAGAGGAAGCAGAAGCAGCAGCAGAAGCACCAGCAGAAGAAGAAGCACCAGCAGAGGAAGCAGTAGCAGCAGCAGAAGCACCAGCAGAGGAAGCAGTAGCAGCAGCAGAAGCACCAGCAGAGGAAGCAGTAGCAGAATCACCAGCAGAAGAAGAAGCACCAGCAGAGGAAGCAGTAGCAGCAGAGGAAGCAGTAGCAGAGGAAGCAGTAGCAGCAGCAGAAGAAGAAGAAGAAGAAGAAGAAGAAGAAGAAGAAGAAGAAGAAGAAGAAGAAGAAGAAGAAGAAGAAGAAGAAGAAGAAGAAGAAGAAGAAGAAGAAGAAGAAGAAGAAGAAGTAGCAGCAGAAGAAGAAGTAGCAGCAGGAGTAGCAGTAGCAGCAGTAGTAGCAGAAGCAGAAGAAGTAGGAGCAGAAGCAGAAGAAGTAGCAGCAGTAGCAGAAGCAGAAGAAGTAGCAGCAGTAGCAGAAAAAGCAGCAGCAGCAGCAGAAGTAGCAGCAGCAGCAGCAGCAGCAGCAGAAGAAGTAGCAGCAAAAGAAGCAGAAGAAGAAGTAGCAGCAGAAGAAGAAGTAGCAGCAGGAGTAGCAGTAGCAGCAGTAGTAGCAGAAGCAGAAGAAGTAGGAGCAGAAGCAGAAGAAGTAGCAGCAGTAGCAGAAAAAGCAGCAGCAGCAGCAGAAGTAGCAGCAGCAGCAGCAGCAGCAGCAGAAGAAGTAGCAGCAAAAGAAGCAGAAGAGAAAAGAATTAAACCGTTAACAGATATAATAAAAAACATAATTACCACGTTAAAAAATATAATAGACCTACAAAAATATGATGAGTACAATATTTATTTTGATATAGCTATATCATTAAAACAAATATTGGAAAAAGTAAAAAATGGAGATAATTATACCGATGAGCACGATAACCTTATTGAAAATTTGAAAAAAGTCGCAACAGCAGCAGAAGAAACACCAGAAGAAGCAGCCGCAAAAGCAGAAGAAGTAGTAGAAGCAGCAAAAGTAGCAGCAAAAGAAGCAGAAGAAGTAGAGAGAGGAGAAACACCAGCACTAAGTGAGCTAATAATTCAACTAAAGACTCTAATGAATAATAATAAGTATTATGATTTAGATGAATAATAATAATTATTATGATTTATTATAATTTAGTTAGTTAAAAATATATTCATCATATGATAAATTTAATTTATAAACAATATCTTTAAAACAAACTTTAGTTTTTTTTTTGATATTTGATTTTCGTGCGTTTTTGGATTTTTTAATAGTATTTTTGGATTTTTTTTTAATACTATTTTTTTTCTTAACATTTTTTTTGGTATTTTTTGGTTTCATTAATAATATTTAATATATAAAAAAAATATATATTTTATTTATATATTAAATGATTATATTTTATGATCATAATTATCCACCACTTGCTATTTTTGAAATAGATAGTTTTTTAGAACATGATTATATAACATTTACTAAAATATTTGATGATATACTAAAAAAATCAATAGAAAAAAAAACATTCATTAATATTTATATTGATTTATATAAATTAAATCAATATTCGATATATAATATAAAAGATATTACATATTATTTTACTTGTTTAAGTGCTACACAATTAAGATTTATTAATACAATAAATATATATATAAAAAAAAACGAAAACTATATTATATATCTTCTTAAAAATATTAATGATTATGCAATAATGAAAGTAAAAATTATTGAAATAGAAAAAAACTATATATGGAAAAAGTTTATTATATAATTGAATATAAATATAATAAAGAAAAAAATATACCCTATCAGTATATGAGCACAAAAATTGCAAAAAAAAACTTTGATAATTTATGTGATAATGTAATGTATAAAATATCGGACTATATTTCACCAATTTTATATAAATATAACATAAGTCCAAATCAAATTACTATATTAGGAATCATCTCTGGAATTATGGCTTCATATTATTTATATATTGATGAATTACATTTAAGTCTGTTATGTATTATGATATCTTGTTTTTTTGATGATTTAGATGGACATCATGCTAGAAAATATAAATTAGTTACTAAATTTGGAGATTTATTAGATCATATAGGTGATATTGTAAAAACCGTATGTTTAATTTATGTTATTTATGTAAAATATTTTTCTAATTTTTATAATATCAAAGAACTAATAGCATTTTTATTAATAATAAATTTTGTTCATAATAGTTGTATTTATGAAATATTAGATACAGATAATATAATTTTTAAGAGGAAGTTCTGCATTTATCCAAAAAATTATATTGAAAGTGTTCTAAATATAACAAAACATTTTCAAAATACTATATTAATAGTATATTTATATATTTATTTATATTATATAAAGTATTATACATAATTATATATATATATATATATATAATTATGTTGTTGATAAAAATAAATAAAAATGGAAATTTAGAAAATATAAAAAAAAATAATTTAGATTTTATAATAAATAATAAAAATATAGATAATTTACATATATGGAAGATTGATAATAATATAAAGTATATTTTATATGGTTATATTGATGGTAAAGCTGGAAAAGAAAATAAATATGAATTACCACCTCCATTAGAAAATAGTTTATTTTTTGATGATTTATATTTACTAAAATATAAAAATGAAACACTTTGTGAATTATCCATAAGTGAATATAATAAATTTTATGAAGATTCATATGGTGGTTTTGAAGATATATGTAATTCGGATGATGAAAAAGACGAAACTCTTTCAGAACATTCAAGCGATAGAGAATTTATTGATGATGATTCAATTAGTGATTTTTCATCAAATAATGATATAACCTCATCCATAATTTCTACAATTTCAAATAATTTAAATAAAGATGAGGAAGATGATAATGACGATGATGATGATGATGATGATGATGATGATGATGATGATGATGATGATAATAAAAGTGAAATAAATCTGATGTCATCTATTGATATTACAATAACTGATGATGAACTAACTGATAACAATAGTATAGATACAGAATCAGAAAATTAATGATTATTGAGTATATGCTCTTTTATACAATGTTTTTCTAATTCATTATCTGCAAATACCCATTTCCAATGAACTTTATTTCGTATTTCTAAAATTTCATTTTGTTTTTTTTCAATATGATTATTAAGTAGTTCAATTTCTTCGTGACTTAAATTAACATTAATACTATTTTCATATGATAAAATAAATAAAGTAATAAAATCATCGTTTTCATATGCTCTGGACATTTTTATAAATTCATCATATGTATTTTTATTTCTATCAGGATGTAATATTTTAGCGAGTTTTCTGTATAATTGTATACAGTAAAAACTATGATTTATATTTTCTATCTCTTTCTCATCATTTTCATTAAAAACATTTTTATTATTATTTTCAAAATCATTATTATTTAAATTTAAATTAGATATACATTCATCTAAAAAAATTTTCATATATTCTCCATCAAGTTTTAATATATCTTCATATTCTAATAATAATAATTTTAACTTATTATAAAAATTTTCACTTTGAGTCATCTATTAATATAAATAAAATATTATTTTTTTTTATAACTTAAATCAATATTAATTATTCTTAAATTTAATAAAGTATTTTTTTATTATATAAAATACAAATAATATAAATAAAATTTTAAATAATATATAATTTTTTATATTACCACCTTTAAAATCCTTCTCATATTTTGTTTTATTTTTAAATGTATCTTCTATAAAATTATAAAATAATTCATGAACAGTTTCACATTTTGGATATTCGTCTGATATACCATTTCCTTGAGCATTTAATAGCCACTTATTAGTTGATAACTTCAACTTTTCCTTTACACTTGTTAAATTTGATTTATTTGTATATCCGTTTGTATGAACCTCAACAATATTTAAATTATTTGGATTCAACAAACCAAATTTTTTTACATTAATTAAATAGTTTGAAAATAAACACGGTAATGCTATAATATATTTCTCTTTATATATTTCTTTTTTTTGATTCTGGTAAGATTCAGTATATAAAAATGTTGCGGATATAACTTTTCTATTTCATATAGTATTTTTTTTTCATATCTTCTCTATTTAAAAAGTCATTCCAACAAGTCATTTATATATTTTATTAGTTAAAACAATTTTAAACTATTTAACTATTATTTATTATTACCAATTCAGTCTCCTTATACAATTTACTTGTAAAATCCCTATCATCATTCAAATAACGATCATTAAATCGTTCAAAACGATCCTGTAAATCATCTGAAAATGTATCCTCGATATGTTTTAATAATGGAGTATCATTTAATTCACTATGCGTCTCATCTATTAAATCTAATATTGTTGATTTACGATTAACATACACCCATTTATCATCTTTTAACACCTTTACATATGGCTGCTTCTTATTAGGTAACTTTATATTTTGATTCTCTGGATGTTCCTTATTAAAATGTGTATATTCAATCAATTTTGTTATTGCCTGAAAAGGCTCTTTTAATAATTTTATTAGATAATCCTTTGTTATATAATCCTTATTTTCACATCCATAATTATTTATATGAATATTCATTGAATTATCATTATTACTATTTGTATTATTATAATTATTATTACTATAATCATTATTATTTGTATTTGTATTTACATTATTGCTATTATTACAGCTATTTGAACCACCCTCATGATTTTTATGAGTTATTAACTCCTTTACCATTTTCTTCAATTCTTTAATTTCTTCATCTTTATCTTGATTTTCTTTACTTTTCTTCAATTCTTTACATCTTCCATAATGACGATTTAAACTATCACTCCTTGAAAATCTCTTATAACAATAAAGACACTCGTTGATTAGTGGAAATTTCGGTGGATTTTGGTGTTTTTTGGTGGAAGATTCATGAGATTTTGGAGTGATTTGGAGGGATTTTGTTGATAATGATTTGGTGGATTTTGGTGGATTTCGGTGGATTTCGGTGGAGTTTTGGTGGATTTTGGTGGAGTTTTGCGGAAAAAATTCATTTAAATCAATATTATAGTATTTCTTCACTTCTTCTATACTAATAAAATCATCTATCGGATCACAAGTATTTTTACGATTTAAGTGATTTTCTAAATGACACTTCTGTTTAAAATCAATTCCACACCGCAAACAAGTATATTTCATTATAATATTATATAATATTATAATTTCTAAATACCTTTATTTAATTATAATTTAACTAGTTTTTAACTAATTTTTAACTAATTTTTAACTAATTTTTAACTAATTAATTAATTCTAATTTAACTAATTTTTAACTAATTTTTACCTAATTTTTAACTAATTTTTAACTAATTTTTTGAGGGGGGGGGGATCACTTTTTTTACAACATTCATTTTAAAAAAAATTATTTCAAATTTTTCAAATATTTTCAAAAAACGACAAAAAAATGATTTTTTATGATCATAATCAAACCATTATATATTATTTATTAGTGATACTAATAATAACCTAAATTTTCAAAAAATATTCAGTTTTGGACATTTTTTGATTTTTTCAAATTTATTTTATCTATAATTCAACAATTTT
>Ga0302136_1001145_pt1 | contig 12263 bp, 8 predicted proteins | sample CBN3_20m_MG_FD_203116 | JGI IMG/M metagenome (GOLD analysis project Ga0302136, IMG submission 203116) | Marine microbial communities from Western Arctic Ocean, Canada - CBN3_20m | ecosystem: Environmental > Aquatic > Marine > Oceanic | place: Canada: Western Arctic Ocean | collected 2017-09-15
AATAAAAAAATAGATAAAAAATTTGAAGAAATTTTAATTACTACATTAGAAGATATAATTATTGAACATATTAACTATAGTATATGGCTATTTTTATATTCAAAAAAATTTACATATGATTTATTTCATACACATATTGAAAATGGAACTATTAATATTGATTTAATAATTAACTATGTTAATATTAAAGAAAAAATAAAATTAAATAAAATAACTAAAAATATATTTAAAAAATATTTTAAATCAATATTAGATAAGTATTTATTAAATATAAAAATAGCTAGAGATTTTTACAATCAGAATTTAATATATACTATAGAATATGATAAATTATTAAATAAATATAAGAATAATAAATATGATTATTTATATATTACAAAAATAAGTAAAATAAATAATATACATAATAATTTAAATAATATATCTAAAATTAAATATAATCTAAATTTAAATAAAATTCGTTATAATAAAAACTTAATTCAATTATTAGATAATACTATTAATATTATAATTTTACATAAAGACATATATTTATTTATTCAAAATATATATAAATTTTTCTCTATAAATAATCTTAGAACTACAAATGAAGTTTCCATTATTATTAATAATTTTAAAAAATATCTAGATATTTCAACTTTTATTAAAAAATATGATATTACTAAAAATGATTTAACAAATAAATTAAATAAACTAATAATAAAAATCAATAAAGAAGAAATATTACAAGATTTACATATTCAATGGGATCTATTAGATATTAAATTAACTAAATTAAACAAATTTAATAATTTTGAAATAGAATGTATAAAACTAATTATTGCAGTAAAATATAATGAATATTTACTTAATAATGTTAATAACTTTATTAAATTATATAATACTAATAAAAATATGTTTATAAAAAATCTAAATAAATTTAATATAAGTTATAAAAATATATCTAAATTTCACAAAAATATATCGGATTATGGATATAATTATATTGGTATTGATTTTTCTATATTTCTTAATTTTAACAATAATCTAAAATATTTAATATAATTTAAGTATATATATATAAATTATTAAATATAAATAATTATTATGGATAATATTCATTTTTTAAATTATACAAATATATTAATAGAAAAAAATATTATTAATTCTTTTAATATAAATAATAATACAACTATATTAGTAGATTATATATCTAATACTGATATACATTCAAATAATAAATCAATATTAAAAATTACTAATTCAAATTATCTTGGAACAAATATTAGATATTATTTTGGATTTAATGATAGTATACTAAATAATATTAATAAAAATAGTATAAATGATTTACTATGTAATATTTTAGTTAAAAATAATGATAATTATATTTGGTCGGATTTAATTATAAAGCATTATAATAAGTATTTTAATAGTTATAATAATAAACAAATTAATATTTTAAATAAGTTACTAGAAGAAATTAAAGTTTTATATTTTAAAATTTATGATGATATAAAAATACTTGATAAAAAAAAATACGATTTAGATATTATAAATAAATCATTATATGAATATTTAACAGAAAATTTAAATAATATATTAGTTATGTTTTTTGATAAAATTCAGATTTTTTATATTTTATCTATTTGTTTTAGTGATCTAAATAAAAATTATTTATTAATTTATGAAACTACGTTTTTAGATAAATTAAAATCATATTTATATTAAATTTTTTAAGTAGACCATTTTCTAATTTATTCTTTTTTTTTCCTCTCTTGTTCTTGTCTGAATCTTTCGCCCATTGAAAGCGCGCGCGGGTCGGATGTTGCTACTTCTGTTGATTGTGATTGTTGTTCTGGTGCTGTTAATCGTAGATGTTGTTCTGGTGCTGTTAATCGTAGTTGTTGTAGTAGTTGTTGTATTTGTTGTAGTTGTTGTGGTTGTTGTAGTTGTTGGAGGCGTTGGAGTTGTAGTGGGCGTAGTTGTAGTAGTTGTTGTAGTTGTTGTGGTTGTTGTTGTAGTAGTTGTAGTAGTTGTTCTGGTGCTGTTAATCGTAGTTGTTGTGGTTGTTGTGGTTGTTGTGGTTGTTGTGGTTGTTGTAGTTGTAGTAGTTGTTGTAGTTGTTGTGGTTGTTGTTGTAGTAGTTGTAGTATTTGTTGTATTTGTGGTTGTTGTTGTGGTTGTTGTGGTTGTTGTGGTTGTTGTGGTTGTTGTAGTTGTAGTAGTTGTTGTGGTTGTTGTTGTGAGTTCATTTGTTTTATTGCTTCTAATGTTTCCCGTTGGTATTGAGCATTTTGTGCATCTGCCTTCAGACCCACCTCTATGGCTTCGTTGGTGATTTTAATTTGTTCAACAGATCGAGCAAGAGTCGCAGCGCCGAAGCCCAGCGACACGACCATAGACCACATTATACAGAAGGTGAGGATCGCTACCGTTTTAAATCCCACCCGATACCAGCTGAACGGCACCGTGCTGCTATTCGGTATACTGTCCCCCAATATCTCCCACAGCCAACCTGGGTTCCCCAGCCTGCCGCCTACGGTGGTCACTGTTCCAGCTCCATGACTTACAGCCATCGTCACACCATATACTAAATCTGCGACAAGAGACGTTACCCCATCGACGACGCAAATTACAGTTATAGTAAATACACCGAAACCAGCCAAATTGATTCTACCCTTATCGCTGGATATCACATCCACCATCTTTCGGCTAACTCCACAGGTTGAATCTCTCACACAATGCCAAAACCCAACGACAATTTCGGGTGTCCACCGATCCGCCACATCCCCCACCTTAGATGCCACCTTATATGCCGCCTTAGAGCTCACATCCCCCAACTTAGATGCCACCTTAGAGGTTGCAGAAGAGGTTGCAGACCCCAAATTTTTCAAGCGTACACCCACTCTCTCCAGAATCGACACATCGCCGTCATTAAGACGATTATTAAACTCTTTATCTTTGCGTTCAGCTTGCATTTTTTGTGTTTTAGCTTTCCTATCCGCTTTAGCGATTCGAATTTTTTCTTCTACTGCTTCAATATCAGTGATATCAATTTCGAAGCTATCGAGCGCCAGAGCAGGAATATCATCCGCAATGCTGGAGTAGTGTGGATTCACTCGCTTCGCCAGAAATTTATTATACAAATTAACAAAGTCAAAGTCTACTCTGGGGTCATTACGGTACTCAACCAATTTGCTTTGTGCGTAATCCACAAACTCCTTTGGGAAATCAAGCGCATAAATGGTTATATTTTCAGGCGCTGGGTCGGCTAATACATCACTAATAAAATATACGTAAAAATCAAACATATCATGCTTAGAAGTACGTGTTGGGAGGGCAACTGTAGCATTACTTCCACCGCAAATCTTTTTAAATTTTATATTAAATATTTTATTAAGTTTTTTATCTAACATTTTGTATGTGTTAAGCTGAACATTATAGTCAGTATTGTATTCAAGTTTATATTTTTTAATTTCCAATAATATAGTCCTAAGAGCGTCTCCAACAATGGACTTATTTGATTCTATAAAATTCTGCAGAATCTTTACCGCGACATAATGATTAATTGATTGACACTCTGTCGCACATTTGAGTATTCGCATCGGTACATCAAGGTTTAATAATTCTTCTATATTAGTATCTAAATAATATTCATGCATATCAAGCGAATGTTTTACATATAAATCGACTATATCTGTGTGTATTCCTAGTCCATAATTCATATATCCTGATAAAAAAATCAACATATCTGTGAGATAATCGAGTCTCATACCTTGTATCTCATTCTTAATAAGCATTGCAACATCTATCCCACTATCAGGAATGGACAATGCTGAATACTCTACTTGAGTCGCTTTATGTGTCTGCTGAGAATACATCTGGGTATTTATTTTTACTTTATTTTTTAAAATGATATCAGACGTTCCTTCAATTATTTCGGTTAAAGTGCTGACTAATGGCTTAAACTGTTCAGATATTGGATCATTATCATCTTTATCGAAAATATTATTAATATCATTAACAATTTTTTTGTTAAAAGCAACTAATCCACCGTTTTTAAGAGTTTGGTCTAAAGAGTTAATAATGGTATTAATTTCAGCTTCTGACACTATTGGATCTTTGGCAGATTCGTTGATGTCATATGTTTTTATTTTTTGCTCTACGACTTGCCTTGCTTTTTTGAATTCTTCAGCCACATCATCATTTAAAAAATTTTTTAAAATTAAAGTTTCTATTTTATTCTGGCTATAATAAATATCATTAAGATTAATAGTGGTTTTACAAAAAGGATTAAGTGAAATAGAATTTTTTTTTATTAATGGTTGGCGTGTTGTTGATCTCATACCACCACTAATAGATTTTTTAGCATTTAAATATTTTGATTTATACTTTAAATATTTTTTATAATAATTTGACATATATATATATATAATATTTTTTTTTTTTTTTTTTAATAATCATCTGAATTAAAATAATCCTTAAATACTTCCTGAAAATCTAATTTAGTCACTTTATTATAAAAAACTTCTACAGCTAATTTATGTATAAGATAAATAGGTTTGTTATTTAAAACATTATTAATTTGTCGATTTATTATTAATTGTGTAATCTTTTGTATTAATTCATTATCATCGTCATATTTATTTTCTGTTAATGAGGCTAATTGTTTTAGATATTCACTATTTAAATCATCACTTAACCAATTGCTTATATTATTTTCAAGCATATCATATTCACTATCTGTACTAGGACTATCAAATTTAAAATAAATAGTTATATTTTCTGTGAGCGATTCTATATCATCAAATGTAATATCTTTACTTTTTTCATTAGAATATTCAATAAATTCAGAATCATTTTCAGGATTTCTAATTTGTAATCTTAGTAAATTATCAGGAATATTTTTATAACCTAATCCATCTTTTACACTATGATAAATTGAATCAGATGGATCTACAAGAATATTGTTTACTACGTGATTTCCGTAGAGTTTTCTTAATTCTATATTTTTCATATTATCTATAAATATTGCACTCAATTTTGCATTTTCTTCTATATCATTATCTTCAATTGTAGTATTATTATCCAGATCATTTGATCCAAACAAAATCTTAATAGCATTACTATCTTTTTCAAATATTTGTTCTTTTAATTCTTGTATTGTCATTTTCTTATTTACATTTACAGTAGTAGTAACATCATTTAATGCATCTATAATACTAATTTCAAATGAATCTTCTTTATTTTTTTGTTCACTTAATGAAATTGATTCAGTTTGATTAGCTGGTTCTTCAATAACAGTACATTGTAAATCTATATCACTATATTTATTATATTTTTTAATTTCTTCCATATTAGCCAAAAAATCTTCTTCACCTTCATATATTGTACCTATATTTTTATTTAATTGTCTATATAAATTAGGATAACCATTTCTTCTTTTTTTCATTTTATCCGAATTACTCCAATTTATAATATTAAAAAATAATGGACGATAATCTAAAGTTTCAATTGAATGTCCATTAAGTTCTCCATCTGGTAATGCATTTCTAATAAGATCATTATATATATAATTTATTAATTCAATATCAGTTTCAAAATCTTCTAGGAAATCATTATTATCGCTTAGTTCTTTAAATATATCATACCACCAGTCATTCATATCCATTAATTCATTTAATTCATCATCAATATAAATATAAAAATCATCTCCTGGTCTTGATGCTTCACCTGTATAAACTATATCTCCATTTTTTATATTGGGGATATATTTTTCTACTAATGATTTTCTTAGATTATCTCTTTCTTTATAATTAGATTCATCTGAAAGTATATTACGATGATCCGAAATGTCATAAAATACTGGAACAATTAATAAATCTTCAAAATACTCAAAAGTTAAAAGATTCTCACCGTCAATATTATTAGTTTCTAAATTACCTTCATCTATTTCGTCTCCTACATAATATATACGAATAAAACTATCTAGATCAATATATCCTTCATACTCATCAAAATTAAGTTCTCTTAATAACCTTATTTTTAATTCATATATTGTTGTAGATTTATTTACATCTAATTCTATTTCTTTATCCGAATGCAAATTTTTAAGTTTTACTGGAATTATATCGTCGCTACTATGAAGTCTTTCAATATCACCTTCAAGAAGTTTTTCTATTAGTGATCCTCCTGACATAGATTTCTTTGCTTGTAGATATTTTAATTTATACTTTAAGTATTTTTTATAATAATTAGACATATATAATATATATATATATATATTTAGATTTAAAAAAAAAATAAATAAATAAAATTATATTTTAATAAAACTTTTTATCCTAAATTTAACTATTATTTAATAACATCAATTAAGTTTAATTATCTGGTTCTTTAATATCAGTATATTCTAAATTAACTAAAAAATCCTCATCTGTTCCAATACCAACATTATAATTTTTATTCATATGTAAATTTAATGCTTCATATATATTCGGAAAACTTTCTATTTCTTCTTGTTTCATTTTATCCTGATTATTACTCCATTTTATAATATTCAAAAATAATGGACGATAATCTAAATCTTCGAGCATTGGATGATGTTTTACATAGGGTTGTAAAATATTTGTTTTAAAATCACTATATATAATATTGATTAGACCATTAATAGTAGAGTAGTCCTTAAATTCTGGTATATCTAATTCTCCTTTTAAAAAATTAAAAATGTTATGCCAGTACTCCCCGAATCCGGCTATTGTGAACATATCTTCAGGTACATAATTATATCTGGGAAGGGGTCCATATCCATCTTGATCTGTATCATCATCTCCATCATTAATATAAATATGACATTCTAGTCCATTTCTTTCACCTGTATAAACTATATCTCCATTTTTAATGTTTTCTGCCTCTGTCTTAGTAATAAACAATCGTGTACTTGTAGGAGTGATCCGCATGATGCCCCGGCGAGATTGTGCTGGGGCGAGTGCGACCCTCCTCGTCCAAAACGCCTCGCGCAGTTGATTCAGTTGATTGGAATAAAGGGTGAACCCACTAGCACTGGAATATTATTTAAAACTTTAAAATCTAACTTAGCACCTTCCCCAATTTCATCACCTTCCTCAATTATATCTTGTCCCATATATATATCAATATTTCCTTTATAATCAGGAAAATTAAGTTCTGTTGATAACCTTTCTTTTAATTCCTCTATTGTTATCAATTCATTTACAATTTCTAATTCTAACTCTTCACCAGAATCTATATTTCTAAGTGTTATTATATTGTCATCACTAGGAGGTCTTTCAATATTACATTCAGGAAATTCTTCCATTCCTCGCGGCGACGGCGACGGCGACGGCGATTCTCTTCCTCGCGACGCGCTTCCGGAGGGGCCCCCTCCTGACATAGATTTCTTTGCTTGTAGATATTTTAATTTATACTTTAAGTATTTTTTATAATAATTAGACATATAATATATATATATAAAAATTTAATAAAAAAAAATTAATTAAAATTATATTTTAATAAAACTTTTTATCCTAAGTTTAACTATTATTTAATAACATCAATTCAGTTCTTTCTATTAAATCTAACATTACTTTTTTATCATCTTCTTGATATTTATCAATAAATTCTTCTATTTTACTTAATTGTTCTTTTGTAATATTATATTTATTTTTTTCAATAATATCATAATATTTTTCTTTCAATAAATAACATTTATTATCTATTAAGTCCAATAATTCCTGTTTTTTATTAACTAATTGCCATTTACTATCCTTTATTATTTTTAAATATGGTGATTTTTGGTTAGTATATTTTATATTTTGATTTTCTGGATGTTCTGGATCAAAATGTATTTTTTCTATTAGTTTAGGTACTGCTCCATAAATACCACATAACAAATTAGCAAAGTCTTTTGATTTTAAATGATTTATAGTTTCATCTCCATAATTATTAATATTAATTGTATTATTTACAGTATTATTAGTTATATTAGTATTACCTTTATTTTTTTTTAATTCTTCTATTTCCATCTTCATTTTTTTTATTTCTTCATCTTTATTTAATATTACTAGCTCACATTCATTTTTCATTTTACAAGAATTTAAATGCCTAGATAAGTGCCATTTACGAGTAAATAATTTATTACAAAAATTACATTGAAAATTTTTTAAGTGATTTTGGGTTGTTTTTGGGTTGTTTTGGGTCAAAAATGGGTTTTTTTGGGTTTTTTTGGGTTGTTTTAAATTAGTGATTTTGGGCTCATTTTGGGTTGTTTTGGGTTGTTTTTGGGTCACTTTATAATTATTTTCAAAATTATAATAATTTTTGATATATTCTATACTAATATCTTCTAGTAAAGGATTACAATTTTTTTTACGATTTAAATGTTGTAATAAATGACATTTTTGTTTACCAGTATAACCACATCGAAAACACTCGTATGTTACCATATAAAAGTAATAATTATTTTATTTTTAAATATGTTTTAAAAATTTAGTTAAATTTAACTAATTTTAACTAATTTTAACTTTTTTATTGGGTCAATAAATCACTAATTTTTAACTATTTTTTAACTTTTTTTAACTATTTTTAACTATTTTTTTTTGAGGGGGGGGGAATTGTATTTTTTAGAACTTTTTCAGAAAAAAAAATTTTATAAAAGTTTATATGAAAATTTAAATTTTTGCATTATATGTTTTTTTAAATTCTTTTAGAAAACTATGTTTATTTTCTAATATTTTTTGTGTATTTTTATTTAATTTTAATATATATGTATCAAAAATAGCTAATAAAATATTATTTAAATAATTTACAAAAATATAGTATTTATTTTTAGTATTATTATTTAAATCTGTATCTTTATTTAATAAGTTATTTATTTTTTCATTTGATAATTCATTTATGATAATATTAATTGAATTTAAATATTCTTGAATTTTATTATCTAATATAATTGTTTGTGTATTATCATATTGTTCTTTTAAAAATAATTTTAACATTTTATATAAATTATAAATATTATTTAATTTAAAAAATAATTCTATATCTTCTTCTATATTAGTAATAATAATATTATTATTTTTATCTAAATTATACATATTTTCATTCATTAATAAATAATTACTAATTTCAGATATGGTATTATCTATTTCCATATTAAATATAGAATCATATTTAGTATTTAATTCATCATTTAAATATTTATAAAAATTTTCAATTAGTATATCATCATAATGATCTAAATATTTTTTGCCATAATTCTTAATATCAAAAATAATTAACTTAAATACATATAATTTAATATTATTAATTTTATTATTAATATTTAATAGTTTAAATATTTTTTTACATACTAGTATTTTACTAATATTTTCATTTGTATTTCCTTGTTTGAATTTAATAATAAAATCAATTATTTCATTTGAGATCCATTTCCACCATTTTTCAAGTTTATGATTTAATATATTTAAATTTTTTTCATTATATTCTAATTTTGCTTTTGAAATATTAGAATGTATTAAAACTAATTCATCTAAACTAATATCAAATTGTTTTAAAAATTTATTAATATTATTTTCTAATTTACTTTTTTCTTTAGTATATTTTTCTAATAATCTTGCTAATGAACTAATTGTTATATCATCATATTTTAATTTTACAAACAATCCTTCATCTAACAATTCCATTTTTTCCATTATTACAGTTTCATTTTCATTTTCTTGTAATAATCTAGAAATATGTAAATAATTATATATATCATCTATATAATCTAAATCTTCATTGTACTCATATTCCAAATGTGTATAGAGTTTATTTAAATTTAACATATATTATAATATAACATAATAATATTTTATCTATTTATACATTTATTTAATTAATAAGTTTTATTATTAAAAATAAGTTCAACTATAGTTATATATGTTTAATATTTTAAAAAATTTAAAAAATATAGATTATTGTCCTGAACATATTTTAGATATTGGAGCATATCAAGGTATTTGGACTCAAAATATGTTATCTATTTATCCAGATTCTAAATATTATTTATTTGAAGCAGAAATGAATGATAATTTATATGAATTAAGAAATTATACAAATATATATATTAAAAATGTTATATTAAATGATAAAATAGACGAAATAGATTGGTATAATAATTCATCATCAGGTAATTCATTTTTTAAAGAAAAAACTAAATTTTTTAAAAATATACAATCAATTAAAAGACAAACAATAGATTTAGATACATTAATTAATCAAGAAAATATTTTACAAAATGTTAATAATATATTTATTAAAATTGACTGTCAAGGTGCTGAAATACCTATATTAAAAGGATGTAAGAAAATATTAAATAATACAGATTTTATTTTATTAGAAATGCCTTTATTTGGACAATATAACGAAAATGTACCAAATTTTTTAGAACATATTAAATTTATGAATTCTATAGGTTTTACTTATTTTGATAAACTAGATAACCATTATATTAATAATTTTAATATGCAAATAGACGTATTATTTATAAATCGAAAAAGTTTATTTTGTAAAAAATATAATAATAGTCCACATATTCATTCAATTATGTTAAGTAGTTTTGAAAGAAATCATGTTATAAGTTATATTAAAAATAAAAAAAAACAAGATCCTAATTATACTGTAATAGATATAGGTGGTAGTGCAGAATATACTAATTGGTCATATTCCATTATAGATTATATTGTTGATATTAATGAACCACAAAATAATAGCAATAATATAAAATATTTTAAGTTAAATGTTAATTTTGATAATGACTTTAAAATATTATTAGATTACGTTAATAAACATGGAAAATTTGATTTTTGTATATGTTCTCATATAATAGAAGATATTTCTTTACCACAAGTATTATTAAATAATTTAAAATATATTGCTAAAGAAGGTTTTATAGGAATACCTTCTAAATATAGAGAATTAACAAAAATTGAAGGTAATTATGTAGGCTATATTCATCATCGTTGGATATTTTCTATTAAAAATAATAATTTAATAGGGTATCCTAAACTTAATTTTATAGATTCACAAGAAAAATTAATAAATATTGGTGATGCTTCAAATAATTTATTAGATTTAAGTTTCTTCTGGATAAACAGTATAGAATATTCTATAATTAATAATAATTATATGGGTCCAAATACTAAATCTGTTATTAAATATTATGATGATTTATTAATTGATGATTTAGATAAAATTAAAAAAAATAATGAACATATTAATCACATAGAAAATATTAAAAATTATAAATATATTGCTGGTAATTTTATATCGATAATAATGTTAATAGATAATTTAATAGAAGATTTAACATTTATGGATAATAAGGGTTATATACCATACAATATAATTGATAATCATAATACTTTTGGAAAAAAAGATATTACTATAATATTCATAAATAAGACTTATGAATTTAATAAATTAGTTCAAGATAAATTATATTTAGATTAAAGTATATAAATTATATTTAGATTAAAATATGTAAAATATTAATATAATATTATTTAAATAGTTCTAACCATTTATTTTTTATATTATCTATATGCAATGTTTTAGCATATTCATAACCTTTAATAATATAGTTTTTTTTTCATTAAATTCATAACATCATCACAGGTTTTTTGCACATAATTTATATCATTAATAGCATAATTTATTTGTAAACCACGATCACCAATAGTAGTATTTAAACTACCTATATTATTATAAATACATACACAATTATATAATTGTGCTTCTGCTGCACAATTACAAAAAGTTTCGCAAAAATGAGTTGGATAAAAAAAGTATTCTGCTTGTAAATATTGATTAGCTAAAAATTCAGGAGATTCTTTGCCAAATGTTTGTACATTTTTTAAAAATTTTAATTTTTCAATTATATTATCGGTAAATTCATAATTTCGAAATACTACTAATGAAATATCTGGTATGAATTTTTGAATATATATAAGACAATCTAACAATAAATCAAAACCTCTAGAAATATCACTTGTATAAATAAATCTATTCTTTATAATTTGTACAGAATAATTATAAAAACTAGTATCAATAATATTAGGTATAATAGCATATTTATTTCTAGGAATTCCTACATAATCTAAATTATTATATAAATGATAATCTGATAATACTATCATTTTTTCATAACAATTTCTCAAATTATATAATAATTGATCACCATTATCTTGTAATATTACACCTTCAAAAGCTGGTTGAACTGTTACATCATG
>Ga0302136_1001152_pt1 | contig 12213 bp, 8 predicted proteins | sample CBN3_20m_MG_FD_203116 | JGI IMG/M metagenome (GOLD analysis project Ga0302136, IMG submission 203116) | Marine microbial communities from Western Arctic Ocean, Canada - CBN3_20m | ecosystem: Environmental > Aquatic > Marine > Oceanic | place: Canada: Western Arctic Ocean | collected 2017-09-15
AAGAGTAAGGATTGTTTACTACCGTTGGTGTAATGCAAAACGAGTTCATTCTTATCAATCGTCACAGTTTGCAGTGAGAGAGGTGTGCTGGGTAATTTCACTTTAGCAGGCGGGACATCGGGATCGAGAAAGCTCACTATGAGATGATTTGCATCAGCGTCAACCTGTACGTTTGACACAGACTTTTTCGATTTACCCTCGGCTATTGCAGAGGTGCCGTTTAACTCGTATCTTTTATCGAGAGCATCCGACAGCGACGTCCCGTTAAAATTGATGTTGTTGATAGAATCTGCTTTCAAGTTTATCTTTTCGACCTCTAAAATGTCAGTGGTGATTTTTTTGAATAGTGCATTTTCAGGAACATATTTATCGTAGTTGTCGATCATATCTCGTCTGATCTCTTTATGGAGGTCATCTGGATCTTGTTTGCTATAAAACACGGCATTTTGTCTCGCGCCGCTTTCGGCTCGGAAATTCGTAATGCTCTGTTTGATCGAATCGATTTCGCTCTTTACATTGATTTTCTCATTGGGGTTACCGATGTACAAGTAAGGAGTCATGAGTGATTTCGCCTCAAATCCCGCAGGGGAATCTTTGACAATTTGTCTTACTTTTTGGGAAAGTCCACCTTCACTAGCATTTTGAGTTTCTTCTATTCTGTTATCAACGAACTTAGAAAGCGTCTCGTCGCGCGAATTCTTTAGATTATCAAACGTGTTAACTTGTATTTTAGTGTCATTAAAGTTCACCCCACTTCCATTCAGAGTCACACTGTTGTCGGCTTTTCTCCAGGATATATCCGTGTCATTGGCATTAACCAGCGCGTTTTGAAGCTCGAGTTGTGTTCCATCCATCCTGAAAACATTGTCCTTCATCTCGAGATCAGTTTTCGGTTCAAAACGCATGGATTTGTTCGGAACAATCTTATCAAGTGATTTAAAATCCCTCGAATAAACAGGAAAGGTGACGGGTTTGACCCCGGAGTCACCTATGATGCCGGTTCGTTTGAGATCATTCATGACTGAAGAGAACTTGACTCCTTGTACCATGAGCTCTTGGCCGATCGTAACATTTTCCGCACTCATTGCATTCACTTCCAACTCCGAATTTTTGAGCTTCATAGATAAGTTCGCGGAGTCCATCAACTCGACGAAGGCCTTGTTGTATGGGTCTTTTTCGTTCGATATCTTAGCATCGATTTGAATCTTGTTTTCAACTATTTTTTTGTCAATGTCTTGATTGTTCGCCTTGATCTGTTGAAGTATTTCGAGCTTAGTTTTGGTAGTGTTTCTTTCAATCGCGATCGCATTCTTAGTGATTCTATCCTGTAAGTCGTTCAGAGAAATACTTCCGTCCAACCCGGTGATGCTTTTTAACATCTCCTTCAATTCTTTATTATTCTTGTCAATCGTATCTACATTAGTGGTAATTCGCTTAGAGATTCTCTGTAATTCGTCTTCTTGATTTTTGAAGTCTTTGTAGATGTCTGTTGATGGCATGGCCTTGTTGATCTGTTGCGGGACGTCCGATTTCTTCAGGTACTCGTTTGATATAGAAGTGAGCTTCAAATCATTGGCGTCCATTCGTTTCTCGGCTCCAAATATTCCATTCTTATTTTGAGAGGTGGTCGCTATCAAGCTGTTGAGGTTATCGAAATCGGGTTTATCGGCGAAATATGTTTTATTGAGTTGTTTTTCAAACTCATCGGATCGCATGTATTGAGATTTAAACGTGTTTTCCATATTCGTGATCGTCGATCGAATATTCGCATCCTGTCTTTTAAAGTCTGATTCTACTGAGACTAACTTTTTGTCCGTGAGTTCGCGGATGTTATTTAAAACCGCCGTGGCTTTGTCGTCCATGTTGACACTGCTTCCTATGAACGAATTAAACTTAGTGTCGATGAATTTCACTGTATTCTTGTTTAAATCACTCGCATAGTCGTTGTTACTTTGCAATCCACTCACGGTCGTTGCTTTGAACGAATTTAGATCGCTCGTCAATTGGGAGTTCATTTCAGAAAGATTGCTGTTATTGAATTTGGATTCGTTTATTTTGATGTCGTTCTTGATTCGGTAGTCGGAGAAGTTTCCCGTGAGATCGTCAACCCTCCTGTTCATGACATTGTAATTTGTTTGCAGCCCGTCTGTCATACCGACAATATTCGCATTTGTGATGTTCTTGAACCCTCTTACCCTCGCATCTATGTCTTCGTTCATACTCTTCGTATCTTGCACTGTTTTCTTTACCTCCTGTTTTATGTCCTTGTGTTGCTGCAGAATTCTAACATCATTCTCGTTCACTCGATTGATCAGTTGAATGATCTGTTGCTTCGTGAGCTCACTACTGTTTATGATTTTCTGATTCATCTTGTCCGACTGATGGCGAACGTGTCTGATACCCTTGTCGTTGTACGCGGCCCATAATGACGTCGAGGAAACTAGTGCCAATGTGAATATGGTAACGAGCACGGGGGCGATGTTGTACATTTGTTACTATCTGTAATATATTTTTTTAAATCTCATTATCATTTAATTCAGATGAAGAACGTGAAAAACTTATACAAGTCAGTCGTGCGAATAAACGCGTACAATCAAGATTTCGATTTTATAACTCCCATGAACAAGGGTAAGCCTTCGAGGTCAAGTGGATCCGGGTTCTTTATCGACAAGGATGGTTGTATATTGACATGCGCACATGTCGTCGAAGACGCAATAAAAGTAACATGCAATATACCTTCGGAGGGTCAGACGGAATTCCCCTTGGAGATTCTTGGGATATGCCCTTACTTTGACATAGCAATGCTTCGAATTAAAAACTACAAAGTAAAACACGTGTTGAAGCTCGCTTCTGATAAAGTAATATCGACTAGGGTGCTGCCCGGGAACGAAACATATGCCATCGGATTTCCTCTCGGAACCGAAACCTTGAAAATCTCAAAAGGCATCTTGTCAGGTGTACAAGAAAACTTTTATCAAACCGATACTCCCATTAATCCCGGAAACAGCGGTGGACCTTTGATGATAGGAGAGTACGTTGTGGGAATTAATGCCGCGGGGGTTCTGCTCGCTGATAATATAGGGTACGCAGTTCCCATATACAGGGTAGAACTCATCAAAAAAGAACTACAGCAACGACATTCTCTTATCCATTACCCATCCCTGATGTTCGAATACCAAAAATCAAATTCCGGTTTTAGGAAATGCCATGATTATAAAGGCAATGGTGTAATCGTGACACATATTCCGGATGCGTCAATCTTTGTAAAATCTGGAATACGGGCGGGTGATGTATTGTGCTCAATCAACGGAATACATGTCGACAACTTCGGAAACATGGAAGCATTGTGGCTGAATCAAAAAATGAGCATCAAAAATTTCCTCTCAAACATCACTCTCAACTCGAAAGTCACCATCGAGTTCTACAGCGGCGGTATGAAAAAAGAACATTCTTTCACATTCAAGGAAATGAAACCACCAATAAGACAAATTTATCCAATATTTGAAAAGAAAGCTGTCGACTATGTTCAATTCGCGGGGATGATCTTCATGAATCTATCATTGAATCACTTAAAAATCCGCGAGCTGAAAAATCCAGAAATAGCTCGTTTCTTGATGGAAAAGAACCAATCGGAAGGCAAGGTCATCGTTGTGAATATTTCGAGTGACTCTTTTGTCAACGATTTGAACATTTTCAGCAAAGGGGACATCATATCGACTGTCAATAATAAAAAGATCGACAATATACAACAAATGAGGAAAGTGCTCAAGACTCACCTGAAATGTGGATCAGTATCTCTGAAAAATTCCAAAAACGATATAATGTACGTTCCCAAATCAAAACACAGCTGACATACTTACATCGCGTCATTATTTGCTGCGCAAATCCGCACTCAGCCATGACCGTTTTAGGGAAGCTCGTATTTTGCGCGAACTTGGCTTTTTACGCCTGTGGATCCCTGATAATGTTGATCGTGATCCTCGCGGTACCTATAACCTTCGCGGCCATTTTATCCGACGACAGCAGCAGCGACAGTATGAGACTTCGCGATTGTCTTCATAGGCTCGAGCAACGAGATCAGTGAGATCAAGAATCGACAAAAAGTGGCAAAAACGTCTAGTTCCGCATAGTTCTGTAGTATTTTAACAGCTGAATCAGATACCGTAGAATCCAAGTATCACCTGGAGAAGTCGTCGTTCCGTCGCCGTACGATACCCTAGCGGCCTGTACGATGGGAAATCTCGGTATATGGAGAACAACTCGGACAATCCCATAATCGTCTAGTCTAGTCCCTTAATTTCCAATATATTTTATCATTTCTTTAGGGTCCATCCGAATTTACACTAAATCCCGACTGCTTATCGCGTGCGGATCTGGAATTATGTAAGGGTTTGTTTGTTTGTGAGGACAAGATTTAGACATCTGAAAAACGAAAAAACGAAAAAACGAAAAAACGAAAAAATAAAAAAGAATAAAAAAAACAAAAACTAGCCCTAGCTAGCCATATAGGTCCGTGAAAATAAAAGTAACATGCCGTGTTCATACTGTCAACTGTTGCAAGTCAACAAAGCCACCCTCGACCATATTGAAGTCCTATATCGATGTTACACGGATAATTAAACAAGTAAACGGCAAAACAGTGTTGAAACGCCCGAAATTGATAGATTCAAACGCCGTGTGCATGAAATGTTTTTGCAACCATGAGTTATACACGACTCAAGGCGGTTTTGAATCTATTTGGAATCGGTGTTCGTGTTAATTTTGAAAAACGACCTCTTGTCGAGAGAAACCGTTATATAAGTGCGTAGGGTTTAGCAGTTGTAAGCCAATCTTGCCAGGGATAAATCGTTTTGGAGTTTTGAGCGTAGTGCGGAACGTGGTGGGTGACATCGTGGCGGACTTTATCCCGAAGTGGCGGTTAAAAGCAGCTCAAAGCGAGCGCCTCGCCTGGTCCTTCACGTGTGACATGGTGTGCCTTGCTGTGCTCCTATTGGCTAGCGGTTTATGAGGAGCGCAGTGGTGAAAGTACGTACATAACGATCACGGAAGGTGGTGGTTCGGCCATCGTGGCGGACTTTACGCCGAAGTGGCGGTTAAAAGCAGCTCAAAACGAGCGCCTCGCCTGGTCCTTGTTTATGAGGAGCGCAGTGGTGAAATTACATGACGATAAACGGCTATACGACGACGTGTATTGTTTTTATTTTTCGTTTCGGTGCATGTCTTCAGTGCATGAATTCTAGATTATCGGATGAATTCAATGCGCCTTCTACGTTACATCAAACGCCGTCGTGCAGTACCGTGATGAAAGCGCTTTATTTGAATTTTCAGATGTCTTTGGTTGTTCGTGGATAGAAGCAAGATCTTTTAACACTCTAACGAAGCTTACAAGGGAGCGTATGAAAGGTCTCCATGGCACGATAGTAGCGTCATATGGGTATGGTGTGTGTACCGGCCGGGCAGTGGGGATCGGTTGGGACGGCGAAAGCGGGTAAATGTCGACTTCAGGGGGTCAGGCTAACCTCCTTCGACGATACAGTATGTGTCGTCAAAATCTTATTTTAGAACAGTGGTGGTGTTGGAACGTATGGTTCCGCATAGTTCTGTAGTATTTTAACAGCTGTGTACCTGAGAGCAGAAGCACCGGGTCTCCAAAGAAAAACCCCTTCCTCCTCCTAAATAGATTTTTTAGGTTTATCCAAATTTTCACTCATGTTATTTTTTTCGGATGTTCAAAGTTTTTTATTTCAAGCAGCTATAGGGACGTTGAAATCCAAGACAGTATTAGATGCGATGTGATATGTTTCGAAGATACTTTCGTCAGAGCATGACGATATGCATTTTTTGATGTCGAAAAGGCACTTGGTGCAGCAAGGATTCGATGTCAAGAGCTTGAAGAACTCACCGTTTTCACACTTCACATTCAGTGACTTAATGGCGATTCTGACGACAGTTTCGGCGACAGTCGAATACAGATACTGGTGGCTTTCGTATTCTACGGCGAACGTTTCTGCGAGCAGGCAACACATATCGTATATGGATTTTTGCATGATTCCAAGTTCGTCCAGGAAAATAACAACAAATGTAGCGGTATTTGGTTGAACGAGTTCGAAATCCAGCAACATCATGACTTCCGTTTCTGCATGGATGAGTTTGTCTTTTGTAAAACCGTGAACATGAATCGAATTATTGTATAGGGCATCGATGCAGGTTTCCGAGTTATCTCGAAGATCACCTAATTTAGAACTCAGAGCAAGACAAATAACAGACACCATGTGTGCTTCGCGATATTTGTATTGTCTGTGAGACAAACAGCGTTCGAATAGACACAGTGCGGCCATGATTTCTTCGCTTGACATCGCTAGCCTGTGTCCGACCTCGAATTGCCATTTGATGATTTTCTTTCTTTGATCCTTGGAAATTCCAGCAGGTGATTCTGTGTCCATGTAACCACACGCGGCTCGTCTTTGTAATTGAAGTGAAAAGTTGCTTAGATAATATAAGTAATCTTCTTTATGCTTGAAATACGACACGACATCTTGTCGCAAGTTATCCTGCTGAATCATTCGTTTCTTTTCGCAAGAAATTATTTCGCTAAAATTCACATTTTTCTTTCGCCTTTTCGGAAGATTTGAGACATTTGAGACATTTGTTATATTTTTTTTATCGCGACAGAGCAGGTCATCGTATTCGCTTGATGACACGCGCTTCAATATGCCTGACGCGTGGCTCCTATCAGGTGCGTCACAACCACCGTTCAACCACGTCGCTATCATTATTTGAAACAGTGTCGCCAGGTAGGTAGGTCGAGATTAGCAGAAAGTCGTGCTTGTCCTTTATGGACATGTAATCTGCATGTCAGACTTTTTATGAATTTCACGATAGTATACATTGGTCGAAAAGTAGAAAAACTTCGAAAAACTTGACTAAACTTGACTAAACTGATCTGCGACGAGAATAATATAAAGGATTGTAATGTAAAAGCTTTATGAGTGATCTAGATCTATCGAGTGACCAACAGCACATCAAATCCGTTTTCCTTAGTGGACAGTCTCTTTTTCTCACAGGTGCTGCAGGGACGGGAAAGACACACCTCATTCGAGATTTGATTCAATCAACTGCACTGAAAGAACCGGAGAGAGTGATCACCGCTTTGACCGGATGTGCAGCTATATTGATTCACGAAAACGCGAAAACGTTAGCTTCTTGGGCAGGTATAGGCATCGCGAACGAAGACGACGACAAAATCATAGAGAGAATCAAAAAACACAAAATGTGGAGCAAGAATTGGAGGCGCTGCCAGGTGCTGTTCGTGGACGAGGTCAGCATGCTTTCGAAAAGAGTATTCGAACTGTTGGACAAAACAGCGAAAGGAGTTCGGAACAGTGATCTCCCTTTTGGAGGCATACAAGTAGTGTTTTCCGGGGATTTTTTCCAACTACCTCCAATATCGGAAGGAAGAGACTGTGGGTCTTTTTGCTTCAAATCTGAAACATGGGACTTGCTGTTCGGGAAGAATCAATTCGAATTGACAACGAATTTCCGGCAGCAAGACGATAATGCTTACTACTCTATACTCAGTGACATACGAAACGGGAGGATAAGTCAAAAAACAAAGAAGCAGTTGGAACGTCGAGTCGATGTTTTTCCTGAAGGTGAGATACGGCCCACGGAGCTATATCCGACACGTGCAAAAGTCAACCGTATAAACGAAGGATTCAATTCAGAGTTGACGACGAAGGAGCACGTGTTCACTTCGATGGTCGCAAATAAAACAACCGGGGCAATACTGGACGTCGAAAAGCAAAATTCAATAGTGAAGTGCAACACGGTCGCTTCTTTTCGCGACTCCACCTTGCGACTGAAAATTGGTTCCCAAGTGATATGCACCGCGAATGTTGACATGCATTCGAAGAACAAGATAGTGAACGGATCGACTGGAATAGTGATAGATTTCAGTGAAGGTGGATTTCCGATCGTTCGATTTCACAATGGAAGGAAAATGGAAGTGACGCAGCATTCAATCGATTTCGAAGCATTCGGGCAGCGATATACACACATGAGTATTCCATTAAATCTAAGCTGGGCTCTGAGCATACACAAGTCTCAGGGGTGTAGTCTGGATTTTGCGATAGTTGACTGTGGGGAGGACATATTTGAAGCGGGTCAAATCTATGTAGCTTTGTCTCGCATAAAGAAATTGGAAGGATTGTTTTTGAGGGGTCTTGATTTTTCGAAACTTCTCATCAAAAAGTCCGTCTTACAGTTTTACGAAAAATTGCGTCAAATAGATCGCGATCTCATACACAAAATCGGAAAGAAGTAGCCTCGCCTATAGACGAGGATGTTCTTGTAATCTTAATCAACTGACCGGCCTTGAAATCGTAATACTTTGCCACGGGATCTGTTTTGGTAATTATCAGAGGGAATTTGATGATCTTCTGATTATCTTTTATCGAATACCTGTCGTAAATCACTTTGGCTTCGTTGGCATCGAGCAGTTCGTGTCTAGGAACTAGATCATGTGAAACGATGTTGAAGAGTAAATTTTTCAAGCAGAATTTTTCGAATTTCTTAAAGTTTATCTTAGAATTCTCGCCGCCTTGGCAATTCTTCTTCAAAAACTTTTCGTTTTGCGTTGTTATCTTTGACTTGTATACGAAAATCAAGTGTTCGTCGCAGGTGTTTGTGTATGTGTCGATGAAAGGACTGAATAGATCTTTTGAGAATTTGTGATGATTGTAAAACCAAATCGTGACACAGTTTTCTTTGGCGTCTTTGCCCGTGCCTTTGATTTGCATGGCAAATATGTTTTCATCGATGGTTTTAACCTCATGTTCGGTTATCTTCTGTCGATCATTCGATTGAATCAAACCTCTGTCAATCAACATGTCGTTTATTGTATCAAATGCACGAACGATATGTTTTTCATCGCACATGGTCTTTTCTTCCTTAAATAGGAGACGAATTTTTAAGTCATTTTTGTAGAATGAATTAGAATGAATGAAAAACGAGACAGAAAGATATTGACGCCACAAATACTTGCGCACAGTACGAACACGATGACCGCTTCGAAGCACGTATGTTTACCTTGTGTGAACAAAGATCTGGTCCCGTCTAAATATTATGGTTCAGATTGTGGTTTCGCGATCACGTCTGGGAATCGACTAAAAGAGTTCGTATCGGTAGCAATCGAAGAAGCAAAGAGATCACCGATGACACAAAAACACGGGTGCGTCGTCATATTTCGAAATAAGATCGTCGCGGTGGGACATAATAAACCGGTCGAACCATTTCCTTTGACGAGCATACATGCTGAGGTCAATGCGTTGATGAAAGCGAAAAAACTATTGAAGAAATCAGAATTAAAACAGTCGAAGCTGTTGGTTGTCAGGATTGGTACAGATTCAATGGACAATCCGTTGAAGTATAGCAAGCCGTGCAAGGTTTGCGAATCGTTTATTGATAAGCTTGGTATTCAAATGGTTTATTATTCAACGTCAGGGGTGTAATTATTCATACGGCTGTTAAAATACTACAGAACTATGCGGAACCATACGTTTTTCACACGCACATCGCGGTTGTCGACGATCCCAAATTTTATATGCTTAATTCAAATCAATGAAGATGCCTAAGCATTCTTTCAGGACTCCTACAATACCTCCACTAAAAATCAAACAACCAAATTACCAAAATATGTTGGCGATCGTCGTCTTCATTGTTGGTGGATTCTTGGTTTACAGGATGGTATCTTCTGTACAACGACAACTGCTCCTTTTAAAGAAGGACGTATCAAACCTGCAAGAAGAAGTTCATAATCCACAAAGTATAAGCCCCCCGCCCCATGTTGTTGGGTTTGATATGAACTTTACAGATGTCGACTGTGTATCAGTCGATTCTGTTGACATAGATGAGATAATGAACAAATTAACTGCGCCATTGGATCGATCTGTCGAAGAAATTGTTGAGAAGGAAGAAGACACCCGGGATGAGCAAGGGTTGGTCTCAGACGATGTTCCGATTGATGACGTGATTCATTCAGAAACAGAACCCAGCAAAATAATTGAAATCGAAATCGAAACCGAAGACGATATACAGAATAAATCAATCGCGGAATTGAGGAAAATGATGAAAGACAAAGGGCTTCAAGTGAAGGGCAACAAAGCACAATTGGTAGATGCATTGAAGAGTCAGAATCAGGATCAGAATTAAAAAACAGTTCAATTAATCAATCAGCCAAAGATTGTCTTTGTGTTCCGACAGAAACCCTTGCGTTTGCAATCCTTCCACCACTTGCTTGAAATCAGAAGTTACCCACGGGATTTTGTTAGTGCCCTTCAACTGTTCATATAGCGTTTCCCTTGTAAAACTTTGTAGTCCACTATCTTTAAAAAACGTCAACAACACCCTCTGTTTGGTAGGAAGACTATCAATAGCAGGCCTCGTGTCTTCTTTAAATAACGCGAGGGGTACCGAGTTGTTTTTGTCCGAATGTTTACGAATTGCTCGGTCGCAACTAGCCAGCAAACTCCTCAAATCTCCTTTTCGGTTTGCGTTTCTCTTGCAAATAATCTCGAAGGTTTTGTCTTCCAATACCTTATATCCAACTGTCGATAGTCGTTGTCGCAACAACACCTCTAATTCCGGGGCAGTGTATGCTTTAAAGCACAGCTCATGAGGTGGCGGCGCCTCCTGGCGTTGTGCAGACTTCTGAAATATTTCATCCAAACATTTGTTCCCGGCTGATATGATCACTGAATGATTGGAATATGCATATTGAAGACACTCGATCCACGCCGCGGATTTCATATGCTCCACCTCGTCTAGAAAAAAAACATTGGTTTTCGATTTGTCATAGCTCGATTCGTCATAGCAGTTTCTTAGTTTTTTTACATCGAATGTAGCATCGCACCCGTGAGTGGTTGTGACATTGACGTTCCCGAAAGCCGTCAAGCTTTGAAGAACTTTTCTTATCGTCGTTGTTTTCCCGGATCCAACTTGTCCGTATAGATGTAATGATCCACTAAACCCTTTACCCGCACATTCGAGTACGAAATCGAGGATGGATTTTGCGTGCAAGTCGCGCACGAGCAAATCTCTGGGAACCTCGTGAAGGGCGCTGAGAACAGTTCGTTGATCTATTTCGCTTTTTCCAAAATCATCAAACTTGAAATCATCAAACTTGAATTCTCCAGGTGTCGTCGGTGGCGTCGTGTTTATCGAAGAAGATGAACCATCAGGAGGTGGAAAAAGACTGTCGACAATGATGTCGCCAATATAATAAGAATTGATATCATCATGCGTAGCTTGCGTAGCGTCCATGCTCGATTTCGCAAAGATGTCTTCGAGTATTCCAAATACAAACAACCGGTCCAGATCGTGCAATTTCTTTTCGCTTAGCAGTTTCCTGACCGTCAATGCGTCGAGGTTTTGCACAGCACGTGAAAACTCTCCTTTCATCGCGTTGATTGGGTTTCCTTCATGACGGTTGTGATAATGTTCGCGGGTCGAGGCAGTGGTGAGCCGTGTACTCGGCGTCGCAACTCTTCGCTTTTGGATGGCGTTGCTCGGGGTAGCGACCACTCCTCGCATCGATCCAGGCGGCGAGGCCGTCTTTACGTTAAAAACCATCGGCTTTCCAACGCGCGAGTTGTACGCGGGTGCGTGTTCTGCATCGAAGTCGGAAGCACCTGAGTCGGTTGACGTAGCAGAGTCAGAGTCAGAGTCGCTGTCCGATGAAGTATCAGATGCTGATGCGGCTGGCTCGTCGCGACGGGCTTTTTTTACGATGTGCAACACAGGGTCGTGGAAATCGTTGCGTGTTTTGTGTGCTGCTGGGCGTTTCGCACGGACCAACCCTACGACGACAGCGCGACGCTGACACGCAACTTTGACTCGTGCCATCTCGTCGCGACTGGTCGCCGTGTCGTCGCGACTGGACCTTGCTGTCGCGCCGTTCAAACTGAAAACGATCTTTTTTAAAATTTCCCGACTCTTGTAGGTTATAGGTTATGGGTTTCTTGCACTTCACGGATTTCTTCATTTTTTTGACACGTTTTTCCTTACTTTCGCTTCAATCGACATTTTCAAAACGAAAGCAGTTAACTTCTATTCATCAAAAACACGAAAATCGTGTTTTCAAAAAGTATTTTTCTTCGTGAAAAACAAAAGTGAAATAGAATTTGAAAATTCGGAGCGCGCGGGAGCGCTACCACC
>Ga0302136_1001155_pt1 | contig 12200 bp, 9 predicted proteins | sample CBN3_20m_MG_FD_203116 | JGI IMG/M metagenome (GOLD analysis project Ga0302136, IMG submission 203116) | Marine microbial communities from Western Arctic Ocean, Canada - CBN3_20m | ecosystem: Environmental > Aquatic > Marine > Oceanic | place: Canada: Western Arctic Ocean | collected 2017-09-15
GCGTCGCTTTTACTGGACCTACCGGAATTCATGTACGTCACGGGGTTACAAAATAAAGACCTGTGTTTGTTCGTGTTGCGCGCCGCGAGTGGTTTGGATATACTCGCCGCGCCCGACTTAGTCGCGAGTATCAACGACGAGTCCGATACCGTGGACGGCGCGTTTCTGCGAGCCGCGCGTGCGTCAAGGGCGGGGACACGAGCGGGAAGAATCGTACGCGTCGTGAGGCTCGCGAGGGTGCTGCGTTTGTGTCGCGTTTGGCACGTACGGCAAAGCGTGACGTGGGCAAACTACGGCACGAGAGAAGAAAAAACGCCAAACCCTGCGCCGGGCCGACTCGCGCCACAGTCAGAATATGAAGTTGGTTGTGACCTCGACCACGGAACGTCCGTGGTGGACGTGGTGGTGGTGAAACCAGATGCGGAGGATTCCTGGAAAAGCAAAAGCCAAAGTCTCGAGACGAAAAAAGAAAAAGAAAAGCCCGTCGGCGGCTCTGGCGAAACGCGCGTGGGGCAGAAACTCAGCGAGCTCACCACGCGGCGGGTGATTCTCGGTGTGCTCGGGATGGTGTTCACGCTGCCGTGGTTCGACTTGGACACGTACCCTAAATTCACCGAGCCTGGGTTTCGGGAAACTGGCCTAACCGTGTTGCACGCGTTCGCCAAGGGCAGCGCGTTTCCAATCGTCGGCGACGCGGGCGTTACGCCGGGCGATACGGGTGATTCATCTGAATCATCTTTCACGCAATCCAGCGGGTTTTACGACGCCGTGGATCTGTACCAAACCTCAACCAAAGGCTTATACGCTCTTGTTGTTTTCGGCGAGAAAATGAACGCCCGGGAGGAGCTCCACTTTGTTTTGCCAGGCGCCGAGTTCGGCAAACGCTTACGGTGCGAGGAGTTTCGACACGCCGCGTACGTGGGGAGCGACGTGGCGTCGGTGGTTGATGGAAGCGGTTTTGATGCGAATGTATCATCCGACGCGTCATCCCGGAAGGAAGACGCACCATTCGTACCCTCGTACGCGTTCTTCGACGCGAGGCAAGACACGCAAACGCAAGCCGCGCTTAACATGTACGTATTGCGCGTTTCCCAAATCCTGACACACTGTTTTACCGAAGCTGGTGACTGTTGTCCATACATCGCGATATACAAGACTGACACTTTTCGTTCACAATCACAGGTGCCGCACCGTGTTCGTGTGCGTGATGCTGGGCGCGGGGGCGCTGTTTTTTTCACGGGACGCGCACGACTTGGTGTTAAAGCCTATCGAGAGGATGGTGAGGAAGGTACGCGAGGTTTCCGAGAACCCGCTGAAACGGTTCCAGGTGGATGATTCGGATTCCGAGGACGACGACCGCGACCGCGTCGGCGGCGGCGGTTTTAAAAAACGGTCAGGAGGTTTTTTTTCGAAATCCAAGTCCAAAGAGGCCGCGGGCGAGCAGATGGAAACCCGCCTGCTGGAGAACTCTATTGCGAAGATATGCGGCCTGTTAGCGGTGGGTTTCGGTGAGGCAGGCAGCGAAATAATCGCGCATAACATCCGGCAAGGCGGCGCGATCGACCCCATGATCCCGGGGAGAAAGATGGTTGCGATTTTCGGGTTCTGCGACATCCGGCAGTTCACGGTGCGGGGCTTTCCCACTCACTACGTTCCGCCTGTGCGATTGCCCATACTCGTACCAGAAGGGACGGTTACCTCTGCCCATACTCGTACCAGAAGGGACTATTACCTCTGCCCATACCCCGACTGACACTTTTCGTTAACAATCAGGACACCACTGAGGTGCTTCAAGAGGGCGTGATGGAGTTCGTCAACACGATCGGCAAAATCGTGCATATGGAGACGCACCTGCACGGCGGCAGCGCGAACAAAAACATTGGAGACGCGTTTCTGTTGGTGTGGAAGTTCCCGGAGAACGTGACGCTTTGGGACGTGGAAAATCCGCGTTTGGCGAGTGAACAGGTGCGCGGGGAAATCGCAAAGGTTGCGGAAAACGCCCTCGCCAGCTTCGTCGCCATCATCGCCGGCTTGCGGCGAAGCGCAAAGTTGAACACGTACACCAACGACAGCCGCCTCACAGCGAGGATGCCTGGTTTCCAGGTAAACATGGGGTTCGGTTTACACGCGGGGTGGGCGATTGAAGGCGCGATTGGAAGCGAGCACAAAGTGGACGCGTCCTACCTATCCCCCAACGTCAACCTAAGCGCGCGCTTGGAAGCGGCAACGAAACAGTTCGACGTTCCCATCTTGGTAAGCGACACGTTCGTGAGCCTGTGCGGCAAACAAACGCAAGCGCTGATGCGGGAAATAGACGCGGTTACCGTGAAAGGCAGCTCCGAACCCATGGGCGTGCACACGTTCGACGTGTCCCACGACGCGTCCCCGGCGCACGGCGCGAGGGAAGACCCGGGTTTGAAATCAGAACGAAACAGGTACGACCGTCTGGGCTTTCCCAAATCTAGGCACACGGTTTGATGCCCTATATGAAGTACAGGCAGCAAGTCTTACCAGTACAAAAGGTGCTGCACTAGAGTACTAGACTGTTTGCCCACTGTATAAATCGCCCATCACGAGACTCGAGACTGACCCGTTCGTTTACGTAATCGCAGCGACTCCAAATCCAACGCCGGCGCCAAGGAGTTCACGTCGCACTCGTTCGTGGAGTACGACGATTTGTTCGGGCAGCACCCTGATATCGTCGCCATGCGGGTTGGCGTGAATGACGAGTTCTTAACTCAGTTCAAAATTGGGTTTGGCTTGTACAAGTCCGGAAAGTGGGTGGAATCCCGGGTCGTTTTGGAGAAAGTCAAAGCCGGCGCGTTTCGGAGTGACAAAAACGGACGCCCCGTGACGGACGGACCGTCAACCGCGTTGCTGCAGCACATGGAGTCGCTTGATTGGCGGCCGCCGGTTGGATGGGCCGGGGTTCGAGCCCTGACGGAGAAGTAATTTGAATTTTTTTATTGTGATTGTTGTGTTGTCGTGCTTGCGCTTGTTTTCTTTGTGGAAACGTCTGGACGGCTTGAGACAGTACACATTTCTTTCCCCACAACCGAAAGCCGTCCGTTTCCATCCATCTACAGCTCAAACGCGTCGTCGTTTTTCGCGGAAAACTCCGCCTCCGCAACCCACGCGTAGTTCACGAAACTCGACATGAACACGGATTCGTCCAGATTCAGGGTCAGGTGCCACCACCCGTTCGGGAAGTAAATCGCCTCGCCTTCATGAACGGTACACGCGAGGAAGGGAACGTCTATGTGATTTTTCGTCTTCTCAGAATGTCTCAACACCCACTCGAGCGCCGTGGCGTTAGGGTCGAACCGCGGTTTCGGTGTGGGCGGTGCGAGCCACCATCTTTTTCGTCCAATAACAGTTTCGCTGAACCCCGGGCCGTGCACGTGAAGCGGTACCCCAGAGTTCGCGCCGCCTATCCCGAAGGAAAGCGCCACGTCGGCGTCATGTGGTATCAGCGGCGGCCGTTCGTATTTCTCAAAATGTGGACTCCACGACGCGTGGTCGTTGTCTCCGAACCAGTACAGGGTTTCGTTGCCTGGTGTTTTAAGGTCTTGCGGTATGGACACGTGTTCATCTACGTACTCTCGTAACGTTTTGGTAACCTTGGAGTATGAGTGCGTGTTCGCGGTGGACAACACGATCGTCGCGTCGCCCCATCTTTTTAGCAACGCATCTTTGTGTGACATTTCCCGGAACTCCCGGTTCGCATCGAAAAGACCGGTGACCACCACGGGTAAGCCACCGTTGGCTCGGTGCGCGGTGTGGAAGTCGTGTAGGGTGGGGAACTGCGAGACGTCCACCCTGTCCACGGTACACGGCCCGTCCAAATCGGCCATCTCGATCCCGGGGTGCCCAGCGCCGGTCATCTCACTCCCCGAGTGCCCACTAGCACCGTGTTTTCGCCACCCGAAGCTCTCACCTGGGACGTGCTCGTTGTCTGCCACGTGCGTTGACGTGGACACGGGAACCCACACGGCGAATATAAGCGCCACCAGCTGGAGCGCGGGCATCGCACGGGGGGGCATGATGAGCGCGGGCGTGTGGCCGACACTGATACTGCTGTCAAAAAGTTTACTGCATCTCTCTTCTCGGATGACGTAGTGGAAAAGACCAGGCGCTCACTCCAGATCGCGCGTCGTCACCGCTTCGCGATGGTCGCCCATACCGAACTCGTGCGGTTCGCGAGTTGGTTCTTGGTCAGTCTCGTGGGGCACGTTTTGCTGCGCTTGGTGTGGGGCGCGGTCGCGGCGCAGGTCATCGGCAAGGCCAAGTGGGTACGTCGTACAAGTGTTAGCCCTTTTCCCGTTCACGACCGTGTTTCCGTCCGTGGACTCGGGCTCACCGAACCCTCTCTTCCCCTGAAACCCTGTAGGAGTCGTTACCCGAGGCCAAAAAGTACAACATCAGGTTCGCCCCGAACATGGCGTTGAACGGCTTCGCGGCGCCCGCGATGGTGTTTCCCGCGTTGACCAGGTTACCAGGGCTGACGAAATCGGGGTTACTGTTCGAAACCGTAAACACGACGTCTCATCCCAACGCCTCAATCGCGTGCGCGCTGGCGATCGGGTACATGACTTTCGACCTTGGCGCGATGCTTGTTGGCTGGCGAACCTCAATCAAAGCCAACGGGTGGTTAACGTATCAGCTGTATATTTGGCACCACCTGCTGTCAATTCTTTTCTGGCCGGTCGCCGTGCTGTGTGGGTCGTTTACGTTTTTCGTCAACTGGTTCGTCTTATCAGAGATGTCGTCGCCGTGGCTCGGGATGCGAGGCGCCATGCTTTCCTTGGGCACGATCAACACCCCATTAGGCCTGGTGGTCCAGCTGCTATTCGTGCTTACCTTCGTGTTAGGACGGATCGTGGTGATGCCTGATTTGATCAAAGCGTTCGTATGGGCGGATTGGGAAGCCGTGCCGGCGTGGCAAGCGCGCATCGCGAAAACAACGGTGCCCATTCCGTTTTTGCTGAACGCGTACTGGGGGGTGATGATCGCTTTGTCCGTGTACAAGGTGGTGTTCAGCCCCAAAAAGAAGAAGAACATGTGAGGGTTGTTTATACATGGAACCGGTCTTTATCAATCACACTTCTCCCTGGAAGTCTTTATTTTGTATTTACCAATCAGTAACAACTACCGTACACGTCTCGCTTCCAAAACACCTCTACCCGAACAACGCGTCGGTCATCGCCGCGTTGCCTCCACGTTGCCATTTGTCGCCCGGCGTCGGTCTGGTGTCAGTCAGGGTGTTTGGCTCGTCGTCAGAGGATGATTCGTGTTCTTCCCCACTGTCATCCGTATCGGAGTCTCCACTCACATCGTCGGAACTACTCGTGTCCGTCCCCGAACTCCTCGCGCCGAGCGGTTCCTCCGCATCATCGGAAACGCTACTCTCGTCCGATTCATCTTCTCCTCCTTCCCCATCTTGTTCTCCAGGCACCGGCGCGACCGCGGGTTCCCACGCCCACCCCTTGCTCACCGCGCGGCAGCAGGACGTGCAGAACGAGAGCTTCCAGTGGAACACGTTGCCGCACTCCACGCAGCGCTTGTGCGAGGGAGTTGATGAGTTGTTCTCGGAGGGTGTCGCTGTCGGTTGTGAAGCAACGCCATCCGCATCCTGGGAGGAAGACACCCGCCTTGGTTTGGGGGGGGTACTCTTGGTGGACGACGCCGCGACAGTGGCAACCTTGGCAGGCGCGGTGGTATCCGCGAACATGGGCTTGGTCTGGGGGTGCGTCGTCGCGGAAGGCATCGCGGGGCACGCGGAAGTGGAGAGGGGCGCGGCGTCGGTTGAACTTCCTCTTCGTCAAAGTTGGGGATGAGGGCGATGATCGCTTTTGAAACCTGTCTCCGGTCAAGTTCGACCCGTTCTTTTCTTCATTGGGTTTTTTCATCGGGGCTCATTCGTTTCAAAGCCCAAACCGAACCTATGACCGCGGCGTTTGTGTTTTGACGAAAGCGCGAAAACAAAAAGCAGAGTCGATTCCAACAAAAGCTCTCCCCGGCGTCCGTCCATCCCTCTCAAAGACGCGCCTGCTTCGTGTTCACACGTCGCTCGCCAGCAAAGATGGCCGCTAACTCGGTGCGTACACGTTGCGTGCTGTTTCGTTGCGAACCAGAGGTCGTGCACTGTCGCGTGACGACCACACCAGTAACCCGTAACACGGGGTCGCGAACCGCAAACCCTAAACGTCGGCAAAAACGCGCCATCCTGAAGGAAATGCCGCCCGTCCGCGCGTCCCCACCGCCATCGCGACTGACATTGCCCCCCCCGTTTCCCCACGTTAGGTCCAAACCTTCGGTCGCAAGAAGACCGCCGTCGCGGTGGTCCACTGCAAGGCCGCGAAGCAAAGCGGCAAGGGTCTGATCCGGTTCAACGGTGCGTGTCGCGTAGCAAACGCAAAACTTCTCGAGCGAACGCGTGCCGTGTTATTTTTAGGGTTCCCGTAGAGCCGGCGATGGCCGCGTGCGCGAGGTTCGAGAGGTTACACATGCGTCGTGGGTTACTCACCATTCGCGAGTGATACACGCAACGCAAACCAGACCCGCGCTGGATCCACCGGAGACGTGGCACACGAACCGGGAAGACGAACGCGAAGGCGCGGGGACGGGTTTTTTCCATCCCAGAGTTTTTTGTTTGGGGACGCGCGCGTCATGACATCACGCGCGTCTTGTCACAAGACAGGGGCGCCGTCAGTTCGGTCCCCACGCGTCGGGCAGGCAATACGAAGACGGCACTACGACGGAGACGAAGACGATGACATGACACGATTTCGCAACACCGAACAAACCGACTGACGCATCCTTCCCCGTCAAACACAATCCAACCCCAATCACAGGCGCGCCCATCGAGCTGATCCAGCCGGAAACCCTGAAGTTCAAGGCTATGGAGCCCATTCTTCTGCTCGGCCGCGAGCGTTTCGCCAACCTCGATTTGCGCATCCGCGTCAAGGGTGGCGGGCACGTCTCACAGATGTACGCCGTGCGCCAGGCCATCGCCAAGGCGCTCGTGGCGTACTATCAGAAATTCGTGGACGAGCAATCCAAGAAGGAACTCAAAGACGCGCTTCTGACGTACGACCGCACCCTGCTCGTGGCGGATCCCAGGCGCATGGAACCCAAGAAGTTCGGTGGCCGAGGTGCGCGCGCGAGGTTCCAGAAGTCGTACCGCTAAGCGGTACGGCGGGGGGGGGTGCTTGTTAGCCAGAGGGTGTGTGTGTGACGCGTTTTGATATAAACACGGTGGCAGACTTAATATTTTCGTCTACGTTGTTTCTCGCGTCGCCTCAAATCGACAAATCGATCCACCTCGTGAGTGAAATCCCCCTGTATGATGTGACCTCATCTTTACCCGCGTCATCGTCGTCACGTACGTTCATCCCAGCATGGCGCCCAGTTGCGCCACCGGCCCGCGCGCGAACGGCGCCCATTCCCGAACGAAATCGTCCTTGTCGCACGGCACCATCAGCGACGACCGTCGGTCACTTGCCGTGTAGGTTTTGCCCTCCGGAGTGACGAGTTACGCCACCCGGTCTTTCGGGCCGTGGTGTTTGGGGTGCGGCCGGCCGTCCTCGGTCCACCCCCTTCCGAACCCGGGGAACTCGGCGTTCACCACGCGAATCGTTCCGCGTTGCCACTCCATAGGCCCGACCCGGCACTCCACTTCCGTGCCGACTTGGAACCGTTTAGGTGTAGGATTCCCTGGCGTGTAAACCTCACGCACGAAATCGGGGTCGTCCCTGTGCGCCGGTACCACCGAACCGTCCAAGAGCTTGACCCTGTACGAGCAGCCGGGCAACTTGCCGTCAACGTTTGTTTCCACAACCACGCCTCGCTTCCATCCGTCGTCGTACGGCGGGTGCATGGATTCGGGTCCAACCGCGACGAGCACGTCGTCGCCCAACTCGAACCTGTGCGGCAAACGCGGCTCCACTGGCTTGCCCCCCACGATGGCGCACACGTCGTACGGCCCGGTGAATCCGTTTTGAGTCCTTATCATATTATAGCTGAACTGTAAGCTCGCGATTTGGTTCGCGTCGGGATGGGCGTTCAGGGTGAAGGACCTGCCCGATTTTATGTCTTCGAACATGACCACGCCTTCCTTGTCCTTAAATAGGTCGTATACTGCCCCCCCCCGGGCGCAGCGCCATGGACGCGCATACCTTCTTGTGTGCCTTCCAGTCGCTGTTTTGGCAATCCTTGCCGCAGTAATGCGCCGCCTGGCACTTACCGCACTTCTTCTTGCCCTCCTTGGCGCACCCAGCCGCGACGCAGCGAAACGCGGGCATGTCGCGAGTTATTTGTTAACGAAAAGAAAGAACATCAGATGTCACGAACGTACATCCCCCGTCACGCGCGTGGCCGTTGTCAAGGCTCTTCCGAGAATTATCTTACGAACAACGCTAGCTAACATCGGGGACATGTCAGATGTCGTCATTCGCGCTTGGGCGCGGGCACGGAGGGTGTCACGTCTTTGCCGCGATGCAGCTGTACTCGCACCACGTCGTGCTCGCGGTGCTCGCGGTGCTGCTGTTCCTGGACGCGGATATCGCCTCGGTGTCGTCGCGTCGGGTCACGGGGGACGGGACGGCACGCGTGGTGGGAAAAACAGCAGTTTTGGTTCCGTCGCCGTCGCCGTGGTGCGGTTCGTCCGACGACCCTGGGACGACGAAGCGTCAGTCGTTAAACGGCGGAAGCGACGACAGTAGTGGCGACCTCGAGTCCCAATGGGACACCAACGCGGCGGCGTGTTCTGCCGGGGTGCTTGGCGCGTACAAGTCACGGGTGGACCGAGATGCGGGTTTTGTTTTCGGCGCACCGGGCGCCGGCGCCAGCGCGTGGGGTAAGCTGGAACGCGGCGAAGACATCGTCGTGGCGCTGCTTGGGGCGTCGATATCGTCGCAGCACGGCGGGTGCACCACCGCGCTGCCGGCATTGGCTCGCGCCGGGTGCGGTGACTGCTGCGGCTGCGGGAATACGAAAACCAAGGCGCAGGCCAACGTTGGGTGGGCGCGGAAAGTGTGCGAGCGCCTGCCTGACACCTTGGGCGTCGGGTTGGAACGAGTCTCGCGAGGAGGTATTCACAACGAGTCTATCAGATTACCTTCACAACAAGTCTCAGAAGGTATTCAGAACACTTCTTTCGGAATACAAACACGAAGCACGGTCTCCAACGTCGAGCTGTTTAACCTCGGCGCGCCCGCCACTGAGGTCGTGGATTTAATTACCGACGCGTTCGACGCCGCAATGTTTGACTTCCCGAAACGCGTCGACGTGTGGCTCCTTGACTTCGCGGTGACGATGCCTCTTGACGAGGGGGGCATTGAAAAGGTGCACACGTGGATGCGGAAATTGTTGCAATCATCGCCTCCTGGCGAACAACCCCTAGTGTTGCCCATCGAGCACCGGATGTGGTGCGGGTTCTGCGAGGAAGGGGTTGCGGAAGGCCCGACAACGCCGTTCCAATGCGGGTCGAAAAATGGGAAACCGTTCTGTCCGAACTGGCGAACCTCATGGCGCGGCAGCGGGGCGCCAGTTCGTGATGACGAGGAGGTACGTGAGCAACGCCAGCCCAGGGAGGTCTCCATGCGTTTGTTGGCACGTGAGTTCGGCCTACCCCTGATTTCCGTGTACGACCACCTTCTCGGCGTTGTCGCGGACGACAGGGTAAACGTGAGCGACGTGAGCGACGGGATGCACCCGTCGCCGTGCGGCGAGGAGTTGACGGCGAGGGGTATCTCTCGGGGGATGAGGAAAATGTACCACAAGTGGGTGTGCGCGGGAAGGCCGGGCTTTGAGGATGCCGTTGACACCGGAAAGACACATGGGGGAAATTTTCGGAATCAAAACCTAAACCGGAACAACTCTTCGGCGAATGAAAACGGAGCGCCTCGACGCGTTACGTTTACGTTTTCGAAAGAACCAGAATCGTGGTGGCCCCCGGTGAGGCACACGAACGGCTTTACGTACACCGCGGTGGCGGAGGCGGGGCACACCACGGTGGGCAAACCCGGGTTTGTCGCGCGTGATGCGGGGGCGTTCGTGGAGATTGCGCTGCTGCGGCGGAGTAGCGCCGCGTCTGCGCCAAACGAAAACGGGGAAGAAGACTGGAGGAATAAGACTTCGGGCGACGTCGGCGTGTTCGCGAAGGACGCGAGCGATGGGAAGACCACGGCACAGGTGCGTCTGCGTTACCTGAAGAGCTACGAGCACATGGGTGCGATCGACGTGAGCTGTCACGGCGGCTGCACGTGCGTTCCCATGGTCGTAGACGCGCACTGGGACGAGAAAAGGAGCACCACGGGCTCGGCGGAGTGGACGGTGACGCCGGCGGAGCTCCGCGGTGATAACTCCGCGGAGTGTTTAGTGCGGCTCGAGGTTCGCGACGACCCTCCGCGGCCGGAAAACAAAAGCGGGTTCAAATTCAAATTGATAGGGATGAACTTGAGCTGGTAGTGCGCCGTAGTCTTAGTCCTGGTAGTGGGTAGGGGAAGTTTTAGGTAGTGGGTAGATCGATGTTGACGTCCCAGGCGTTTCTCTCTTAAATTTCGAGCGTCAACAAATATTTTGTGTGGACTCGACAAGCTCTTGGATTGGACGACACAACAAGTGTCACACTCGTGCGTCGCAACTGACTTTCCCTCTACAAGTGTCACTTCGCGGGTAGCGCGTCCCGACTCAAAGGGGAACATGTCTTTTGTGTAGGCGTGCGTGACGGGGGGGGTCATCGGAGGTACCAGGTCCGCTTTGCGCGGAAGCACGCGTTCGGGGCCGCGGAATTGACACGACAAAATGGCTGGCCACGCGCGATGGCGCGCGGTGGCGGAGACTTGGGATTTGGCGAACATCGTGGGACCGCGCGTGCGGTTCCTTTGTCTTGACGTGGACCATACGCACGTGGTGCTCGGCGCGAACACGGGGAGCGCGTACGTGTTCGCGCGCGGGCGTGCTGTGGATGACACATCGGCAGCCACCAGTGCGAATGATTCTGGAGAATCGCGCAACCGGGAAGGTTCCCTGAAGTTCCTGACGATGGTATCCCCCACGGATGCGCCCGCAGTCGAACCAAGAGACGATGTAGGTCCCACCTCAGGCGGCGGCCCTGAGCAAACGCCCGCCCCGCCCGTGCCTCGACGAAACATCACCCCGGCTTTGACAAAAATAAAACTGCATCCAAACGCAACGCTGTGCGCCGTCGCGAACGCCGCCGGCGTGGTGCAGGTTCTGGAGTTCCTCCCACAGTTCGACGGCAGTCGGAGTAGCCCTGGGAGAGTGGTGGTACAAATCCCGCACGCGCACGCGGGGCGGGAGGTGACGGTGCTGGAGTGGAGCGGGTGCGGCCAAGAATTGATCAGCGGGGACGACGCCGGGACGGTCGCGGTGACGGATATTTCCGCGAGTGATTCGGGAAACGAAAAGTATTTCCTCGCCAGACGACCGATGACCCCGGACGAGCTTGTCACGACCCCCGCGGTGACGCAAATTCTGGAGTGCGGCTCGCCGGTGGTACAAGCGAGCTGGAGCCCGAACGGGGACATGGCCGTGGTAAGCACGCAAAACGCGTGTTTTGTTTTGTCCATTGCGACGGGCGTGCGGCCTCGGCTCGGAAGCAAACCGCGGGAGGGGTGGTATGGCGCGTGCTTTCATTCACACGCGCGAGCCGCGGTGGATATGGATTTTGACTGGAATACAGGAGGAGTTTCGAACCATATAAATGCATTACAAGACAAGCACTCGGGGTGGATCATCGCGTCCCGTCCCGGTCGGCGTTTGTGGATCGCGCAGGTTTGGGTGGACGACGACGGCGCGACGCCGGTGAGCCGCGTCGCCGTGACGCTCAAGCCGACGGTTCCGCCTCCCAGCCACGCACCAGGTTCGGTGCACACGCAATCTCCACGGAAAAAGAAGTTTGAGTTTGGCGAGATATACCCGCTAGGTGCGGTGTGCGCGCTGGCAACGAGTGACAAAGCCCTGGCGGTGATTGAGTTGCCGGGCGGGTCGTTGCTCCGGTGGTTCCCCGTGAACGAACCAAACGCGTCCGGCGTCGCGGCGGGCGTTTGCGCGGTGGCCACGTTTGGCGCGAAAGCGTTTGTTTTAGCAGACCATTCCGAAACCGGCGGACCGGGGGGGGGTGTTTGGTGTCTTGAAGTGCCCGCCAACCCGTACGAATTGGTGTGTTTGGTGGC
>Ga0302136_1001164_pt1 | contig 12144 bp, 5 predicted proteins | sample CBN3_20m_MG_FD_203116 | JGI IMG/M metagenome (GOLD analysis project Ga0302136, IMG submission 203116) | Marine microbial communities from Western Arctic Ocean, Canada - CBN3_20m | ecosystem: Environmental > Aquatic > Marine > Oceanic | place: Canada: Western Arctic Ocean | collected 2017-09-15
GTGTTTCGTCATCTTCACACACTCCTCTATTATTACATTGAACACCTCTAATTTCTTCCAATGTTATCCAATCCGACAGTATACCAGATTTGTCATATTTCATTTTAACTTGTGTATCTCTGAGCACACTCGGATTTGTAGTTTTATAATTATAAGATATTGTCCACTCGTCTTTTATTTTAATCCTCATGTCTATAATTTCCCCACCTTTTCCAAATGAATCAGCGATACGAGTTCCATTATTAATATGGTTATTTTCAGTTAAAATGACGTGTGGGACATCGTTCCCCCATGGACATGATATACAATTATAACCCCAATGATTTTCAAGACATTCGTCACATAAATGTCTATTGTCGTCTTGAGATATAGTTTGTGGGAATAAATCAGTGGAATAAATCCACGATTGCCAGCCGTCTGCACATTCATCACACATTTCCCCAGCATATCCTCTATCGCATTCACTGCATTTTTTTCCTGTAAAGCCTGTTTTACATATATCACATGCTGTTTCACCAGGGCCTACTTTATAAAGTTCTGGCTTATGTCTTGCATCGCATTCGTCACATATATCTCCAGCAAATCCAAAATCACATGCACAGCGGCCAGATCCATATTGTCCATCATCACACACACCTTTTTGACAAAGACATGGTTTGCAAGTCGGACCCCAAAAATATTTGGCACAATCACATGGTCCTAATTTGTATGGATATTTCCATGTTAAATAAGTCCCAACAGATCCCGCAACAACAGCAAAAAACAAGACAAACGATAAAGTGATAATCTTAGAAAATGTAAACCGGGGCTTTTTACCAATTTTCTGACTTATTAAAATAGTAGCTATAAATATAAGCCATAAAATAGATATTGCGTAGCCAGAAATAATCCATGCCATACCCATAAGCCATCCTGATATCAAATCAGGGGCAATGTAATTCGAATCGTTCATTTTTTGCATCCCCATTGCAATGAATGATATACCTGACCAAATTACAATTATCGACAGTATCTTATGAATGTTTGAATCATGCATTAATAAAAGTGATAGATGTACTATTTATACAAGAATATTGAATATGCTTGAAATGACAAAATATTTTGTAGTTGTTTCATTAGCGATTACAATAACTTGTTTTGCTGTATTGTGGGCTGAGGATGCATGGTCAGATTTTTATCATTGGGGACCTCCATTTAAAGTGGGATCAATTGTAATTAAAAATTGGTCTTCGTGGGGGGTTTTTGTGGCTCTATTGGTTTTATTTTGCGCTTCTCAGGTATATTTAGAAGAAACATTGGGTAGAAATATAGAACGAAAACACATCCACAAACAACCATTATCCTCAGAAGATATATTCATTATGGCATGTTATAATTTTTACAAAGCAGCTGGAACAATTCTACATATATTGATAGCGGTAACAAGAGTAGATGTTTGGCTACTTATTGCACTCGTAGATACAATTGGAAGGGTTTTAATATGGAATTCGTGTTACGACAAGGGAAGAAAACCTAGAGTATTTAATAGTATGATATAATTTATGTTTACAGATCTATAACATCCATCTGTACTTGTGTATGTCTCGTAATATATTCCAATGTCATTTTTACAGGACCACTCGGCAATTGTGGAATGCGTCTTTTTATGGTGCCAAACGTTACTTCAAATTTTCGATTTTGATGTTTGATTTGTGCATATTCCATTTCCAATTGACGCAAAACAATTTCAGATTCAGAAATGTTTGTATCTAATGTAGCTATTTCTCGAGATTTTTTTCTTCTTTTATTGGGTCTTTCTGATGTATCTTGTCTCTTACTGAATACATGGAATTTAGGTGTGCGAATAGCTTTGTCCATACAGAGTTTCCCATCTAAAAATGGTATAGCGACAATGGTAAACTGAGGTGGAATGTTTCCAGTATACGAAAGAAATTTTTTACCAAGATAGAATGCAATATCTTTATTGGTAACCTTATCTTGGCACTTTTTCTTGAAAAACAGCGTATCTGTCTTGGTATTAATCACAAATGCAGACGTTGTATCAACGACTTTCCCATTTTCATCTTTTTTAGATTGACCAAGTTGTCTTCTAACAATATGAATACCTTTCGTCTTGAAATCGGGCAGTCGAACAGGCACACTAGAGTAAGAACCGTCGAAATTCGCCACAGAGTTGAAAACACATATCTGTAACAAGTATTTGGGCCAAACACGCAACTTATCCGAGCAAATTCCAACATATTTGTTCTTAGCAGGTTCGCATCGATACAAATTCAAGGTCGTCCCATTTAATACCAAGTTTAAAATTTTAAGAGTCTCTGGTATATTTTGAAGTATGGGACGGGTAATATTTGGCATTGCGACCGTCACAATGGTATCTTTTGGTCCGTTCTGGTCATTCTGACTCTCCTCCCATTCATCAGAGTCATATTCACTATCAGACAACGACATATTTAGAATATGTATTAGAATATGTTATATATTTAGGTATTGTTTAAAAATAATATATTCTTAAAATTTATTATTTATATTTAGGTATTTTCTAAATATAATCATTAGTATTTTTTCTAAATATATATTCTAATACATATTCTAAATATGTCATTGTCTGATAGTGAATATGACTCTGGTGATGAGGATTGTATCGAAAGTCTTATGCATCTCCTGGACGAACCAGAGGGTCATGATAACCAATTCGTGACCACCGTTGGTGTCGATACTCTTTCTGATCGTGTCGAAATACCACAAACTATAATTTTGAAAAATTTTAGTTTGAATGAAAATGGACCCATTATTTACAGAGACCGCACTGTTCTTGGTGCGCATACTGGTCTCCAGTTTCCATCAGAGATATTAAACTCTGAGTACATTCAGGTGATGTTTTTCCTGAATTATGACATCCCATTAACTATTCATTCGGCGGTAACCTCCCCTAGTTTTTTGGAACCTTCTATGAAGACGGTTAATAGTGATATTAAAGAAAAATATCCCTGTAAAAAACACCAGTTATGGATCAAGACATCTGATTTGGAAGGTGGTTCTGTTGTATTTAAAACACGCTCTTGGTCCCTTTCTCAAAAATTTGGCGAGGTTGCACATGTCAGATGGCCAAAGTTTACCATCGTTGCCATCTCTTTTAAAGAAAAAACTGGGCCTGATGGCAAAAAATATCTGACAGTCCTTTCAAAAGCACAGTCACACAATTTTGAGGTACGGAGTAAAGAGCAGGGTGCGGTAAGTCGTGCTTCTCGTGGCCTTGCTGAACCCCGTCGGCGCCGCACACCAGAAACGGAAGCACGATCTCTAAAATTAAGGGCTAATCAAGAAGGAATCATGAATTTGCGCAGTTTGATTGCGTTTGAAAAAAAACAACAACAAGAAGCTACATTAAAGTTAAATTTTATCCGCGCTTTGACAAAACATGATCAATATGGTCAAGCAATTTTTAACTTGGTGAAAAAATAAAAGTAAAGAATAATATATATTTAATTACTTACAAATTATATGAAAATGTATTTAATATGCATTTGGATGAAGTTGTAGGTATAATTATCCAGGCATATTTTAAGGAACGTCATGTAAAAGAATGTATGTCACGACATCGGTTACCGTGTACTCTCTGTCGTACACTAATATCTTCGACATGGAGACCAGGGCCTTGTGGTACTTCTTCATTATGCAACACTTGTGGATTGCAATATATGTCTCGTGGCGATCGACCACGTATGGTTGATTTGGTATGTGATGAAGGACGAGTTATTTGGATGAAACGTAACCACGAAACATTTCAATGGTCAGAGTCGTCTGAGGCAGACATAAAAGATCATCGTATTAAAAAATGGCACAGACATGAAGAAGAAAGAGTCGAATTTGTAGAAAGTAAAAAACGCAAATTCGTAGATTTGTAAAATTTACTTTATTTTTTTTTTTAAATATGACCTATAATCTGTTTGTTCCGCAATGATGTGTTGCTGGTTCTGTTTTTGTAAAATATAAATTTGGATTGGCTCCATTCTTCGTAATTTTAATTTCCTGGTTCAACCCATGGGCAATTCCCCCGGCCCATGCCATCTGCAATTTGTATATTTTATTTTTATCAAGACTTATAGGGTATGAACCTACATTGCGTTCGATATGTGGTACGTTCATAAATGCTAAACAAACTAGGTTTAACCGACACAACCATGAGGGTCTTATCATCATTGATGTAAATCCATCGAAGAGTTTTGTTCCGACTCCTGATCCCAGATCCCAAATATGTACAGTTGCAAAGTCTCTAACATTTATGATCTGAATATCATAACGTGCTGATTCTCTGACTGTAATAAATGTCCAGATCAGGCGCCGTCCACCCATGCCAGCACATCCCCAGCTTTCCCCACCAAATGGACAAGAGTGATAGGGTACTCCCGGAGTCGACCCCGTAAACCTGTAGTGATACATATCGGGGTGCCAATTTGTTTTGGAATCCTTGGCCAACCCATTCCACCCTTCATCCGGACAATCATCGCAGTTCGTCATCCCTTTCCTCCCTTCTGTGGTCTTCTTGGCACCACATGGTTTGCATCCATATTTATTTGGTTTAACATATTCCTCAATTGGACATTCTTTACATGACTCTGCCCATGTATTCCTTTCTAAATATAAATTGTCTGGACATGACTCGCCAGCTGATGCCTGGCTACATTTTTTCCCACCGGGGCACGATTTGCATCCAGTCGCGACATCATTCTCTTGGAATTGACCAGATTCGCAATCTTTACAGCTTGATACAGACCCCTGCTGTTGTTGATATTTTCCAGGTGTACATGATATACAACTAGTTTCCATTTCTGCAGCTTGATATTTTCCAGAGGGGCATATTTCACATTCCACATTACTTTTGTCTTTGTATCCCGCTGGACAATTTTTACATTTTGTTTGTCCAACTTGTTCGTTGTACTTGCCGGTGCCGCAATCGTTGCAACTGGTTTTCCCCTTTTCCCCTTGATATTTGCCGATCTCACAATTTGAACAAATGATTCCAGCAGGAACTGCTCTATATTTGCCAACAACACATTCATTGCAACTTACTCCATTCTTTTCAAGCTGAGAGAAACCGACTGGACATTTTGTACATTCTTCTTGTGCTTTTTCTGTTTGATACCATCCGTTAGGACATTCATTGCAAGATATGGAAGAGGACATGTTCTGATACATTCCTGGGTCACATTCCAGGCATTGTAGCTGACTTGCTTCGTTTTCATCTTCAGTATACATTCCTGCATCACATGCTATACATCCATTTTCAGTCTTTTTACCGGGTTGGCATGAAGCGCAAAGCGGTAATGCAGAAGTTGCCCATGGTAGCATATTAGGATCTGATGGTTTTTCAGGGTCTTCGGTATCTACTATTTGATACCATGCAAAATCAGCACTACCAACACTATCAGTGGTTGTTGGTGTTATTGCATTGGTTGTTGCACATGCGCATTGTAAATATTCATTTTTCTGAATACCAACTGCTATAAAATTTGGTTTTGTCATGGCCGAACATACCAAATAACAATCTGCAAGTGTTAATTGGGTTTTTGTTATGCCACTATTCACGAATCTATAATAGATATTAAAATTTTGTTTATTTTTTTCATAAACGAGATTATATGCAGGCAAGAATGGGCTAAAAATGACATTATTCAGATTGTTGAATTCTTGTCCAGCTCTTACGACCATATTCAAAGTTGGTACGGACCCCTCTGCGAATTTAATTAGGCCTTCTTTAGCAAATACTTTCATTTGGTTTGCAAAACATGTTGTACATGATGTAGATGCAGCTCCAGTGATAGAATTTCCAGGACATCTAAAACAATTTGATTGGCCAAATAATGCCGCCAAATTATCATTATCCTCGCCGTTTCTACACAAATATGTGATATGTTTAATTGGATATTCTTTAGTATCTCCATCAGAAAAGAATCCAATCTTTTCATTTGATCTTAAATTGCTTAAATAACAGCCTTTTGGTCCTGCTCGATCTATCATGGTTAATCCTCTAGATTGCATTATTTCTAAACACTGGCCTCTGTTGAGTATGTGTCTTTGAGAACATTCGCACGTAGTACCATTTGTCGAATCTATGGCATCTACCCACCATGTTCTATGAAAACGAATAAATGGTGGGTCTATAACTTCTGTTTTTTTCGAAACAATTAATCTTTCGAGCTTTGGTAATTCACCTATGGAAAATGTGCCCGGTCTTGACGACATTGCGAATGGACACGCCATAACTGGTAAAAAATCAGGTCTTTCGTATTCCATATATTTATTAGCAAATGGTATATGAACAATACCAGCAGGTACAATAGCACAATCGGATTCTTGAATTCCAGATTCTTCCTTGGTATAATACCAAGGAAGATAATTCCCTATGGAAAATGTTGGCATGTTTAACATAATTGTTTTCTGATAAAAAATGCCTGAAACTTTTTTAATTGACCCCAATGGACATTCTTTACATTCATATGCACCTTCTTCTGCCCACATATTCCTTGGACAACGTATACATGTTAAATCTGTATGATCGATGGGGTTAATAGTCGCATCGTTTAATTGACAACCTATTGGTATTTCTGTAGATAAAACGACATTGCATTGTATAGACGTTGTAGATCTCGACATACCTTGTTTTGGTTGATAATACCCTGGAGGACAGGCTTCTTTGAATCCAATTCCGTTATATTCTGTACAAAAATGACCTCTCGGACATAATCCACCCAAGAATGGATCCTCGCCATTGTTATAATTTTGTGTAAGATAAAGTCCAAATTTTTGAATTTGGCTATCTTTTGTATATGTGAAACATGTGTCAAATCTATTGAATGTTGCATCCTGCAACCTATCGGAACCTTCGCCTAATTTAATTTTATAAATATTTAATCGAGAAGGTTCATTGAATTGATCACACTTAGTATATGCGCCACACACATCTTGTCTGAGAGAATAAAGAGTATATTTTGAATCTGAATCTGGTATAGGCATAACATCTAATTCTGTCAAATTTCTGACCCTTAAAATGGTCCATTCGGTTTCTCCGGTTGTTTCATTTATAAATGAGGCATACCCCTTCGAATAACGCGTGTAAATAATTTCTTGTTCAGCAGCTTCTCTTGCTCTTATTTTAGACGTTTCTATTTTAATAACACCATCTGCGTATGATGCCATATCTTCATCTTTACCACCTTTGTAAGGTTCTTGATAAACTATGAAGTTTGCGCCTTGTTCGACGCCATATGCAACACATTTTTCAAGACTGTCAATCTTGAGTACATTTTGCATACCACCAATTGGGTCTTCAATATTCCCTTGGCATGTTTTGGCACGTTCATATATTCTGTAGTTGTTAGCATCCCCCATAAATTTAACAGTATGTTCCTCTGGTCTTTTATAAAAATCACATACACCAATACCGTTACATTTTCTTGCTGCAGCACCCATGGCATTATCCCACCAAGTTTCTTCGGCATCTGATTCTGATTCGATCTTGAGTTTATTCGTTCTCACACCCTTTCCAAAAAGTCCAGGACAAGCCCTGCATATGTCTCTGGGGTTTCCATAGTATACGTGTTTATTATAAGGCCCATGGTCTATAAATGGAACTTGTACAAATTCTTTACCAATATCTTTTTCCACAACATCGAAAAATCCGTTATTATTTGCAACATATATTTGGCCAGAAGCTGGTTCTGAATAAGGTGTCAGATAATTAACGTTTGATTCTAAATATATGTCTCTATTTATCCAGTAATCTGCCTGATTTTCATTTACAATAGATGTTATATATGGTAATCTGTTAAATCTTGTATATGGATCTGGGTTTAATTTGAGACCAAAATGAACAAATGGTTGAAACCCATTTGGACAGCATAAATTTTCCGGATCAAATACCATTGACGAACAAATACAATTCGTTTGTGGGATGAATATTTCGCGCTGTGGTCTAAATGTATCTAAAATTGCATATGAAAATCTATATGGATGTGGCACATGGTTACATCTACCTCCATTCAAACAAATACCACATTCATATTGACAATTTTCTCCGTGGAACCCGTTTAATGTTTGTAATTCGTTTTTAAAATAATTATATTCAGAATCTTTATCCCAATATCCTATTCGAGTCTGTTCATTGCTATTAAAAATTCCTGTACATGCAAGACAAGTATTTTCGTATGCTTTTGACCTGGGAAAACGTTTAAACCACATATGACCTCTTTGTGGTGTATATCGGTTAAGCATAAGTACAAAAACTGAATATTGTCTATATTGCATAATAAAATACATGGGTATGTATTTTGTCGCTTTTAATTTCGTAGGACCATAGCCCGGACATATTTGTCCTTTTGGACAAATTCGAACATCAACGACGACATTTTCGCCCGTCGAATCAATGTCCGATTTACTTCCACAATAACAAAGACCATTTCCAAATTTTCCATACCAACAAAATCCATTTCCGTTACACATCGTTGAATCGTGTGTACCATCGTATGCTGGACAAATAGAGGTACAAGTTTGTGTAGCAAATCCGCGGCGACATTCGTTACATATCGGTCCTGACCAGTGACCATTTCTACTGTCGTCATCACAAGAACATCCCGGACACAACATCACAAAATTGGGTCTAATTTCACAATTTTTGATATATTCTTGTGGTATTTTAGAATCACTTTTCATGCCAAATACATATGTGACAAACCCATTTCTAGAAAAACATTGGGATTCAAAAGTGGAAGCTTTGGGACTTAATTGATTATCAGGACATGATATACACTCAGTTTGGCTTGATCTTGATTGATAAGTCCGTTCTGGACATTCTATACACCTGCCATTTAATTCCATTGTTCCAGCCGGACAAGAAATACACGCGGAAGATGAGACTGAGCCTTCATTTTCTGTATATTTCCCTGAGTCGCAAAATTTACATTCGATATCTCCTATTTGGTCAGTAAATTGACCATTTAAACAATCTATACAAACTCCGGAGCGTTCATTTGGTTGGAATTTACCATTTTCACACTGTGAACATACATCTGATCCATAAGCTGCTGAAAATCTCCCTGGTGTACATGGTTTGCATGTTTGCTGTTCTGCTAAATCTTGATATTGACCAATGCCACAATTGGAACACTCTTCTTGATCTGCGATGGACCATTTACCGGGAGGACAAATTCCGCAAGTGATTCCATCACCTGCTTTACCAGCAGCACAAGTTTCACATCCATTTATAGTAATGCCCCCACCACATTTCTTACATTCAGCAAGACCGGGCTCGTCCGAGAATGTACCTGGTTCACAATCTATACATCGAGAACCAGGGGAAGATATCTTCCCTGTAGCGCATTCCATGCATCTTGCATCTGTAGATTTTTTGTAATAACCACCCGGACAATTTTTACAACCTTGGTCCGTTTCATATCTTCCAGGTGGACATGTTATGCAAATACCGTTCACAACAATATCATTGGCGTTAGTACATGATTGACAATCATATAAACTTGTACCAACATTAGCCGTTGTTCTACCGGACTCGCATAATTTACAACTAGTCTGGTTATTTTCTGTTTGATATTGACCTTTTGCACAGTCATAACATGTACCACTTTGGCCAAATTTACCTTTTGCGCAACCTACGCAAGTATTGGCATTATTTGGACTTTTTCCATCTCCACATTTTATGCAATTATTATTTCTTTCGATCTCGTTATTTTGACAAAACGTACATGCGGTTGTAGCACCAACTGAAATTGACCCTATCGTACAATTGAGGCAAGTATTGGCATCATTACTATAATATGTGCCCGGACTGCATTTCACCTGCAAGTCCAGAGAAATACAGTATGAAGAAGCTTCACCAGCTAGATTTGGTTGATAACCATCTTCACATTTACCACACTCGGATGTAGATATTGATATTTTTCCTGTTTCACAGGCTGTGCATATAAATTGTGTCTCTGTATTTATGTCATCCATAATATACCCAGTAGGACAGTCTCCACACCCATTGTGTTTCGAAGTCTTTCTATTGATGAACATTTGATGTCCGACTGGACATTTTTTACATTCCCCATCTATATTAGCTAGAAAATCATCGCAATGTTTGCAAGCTGTATGATCATCGTTTACTCCCACTGTTACTCCGTCAATCTCTAGTGGACATTTTCTACATTCAACAAACCCAATACCAGAATATGTGCCTGCAGTGCAATTTAAACAACTCGCCCACCCGAATTCATTTGCATAAGTCCCATTAGTACATTTTTTATGGTTCAATTGACCTATTTCGTTCTGGTATGAGCCTACAGGTGTTTCTTGGCAGAGAATTGTAACTGGACTATCTTCCTCAGCAGGCATAAATCTTCCCACTGGACATAATTCACATTTTCCATCTTTCGAATATTTACCCGAATCACAAACGACACATTCTGTTCGATTTCCATTACTAGTTCTTCCTTCTGTGCATACAATACATTCTCCATAATCACTTTTTTTAAATTTTCCCATTGGACATAATTCACACGTGTCAATAGAATTGCCATTTTTTCCAGAAGGACAAGATTTACATTTCGGATCGAACTTTTCAACTTCAAATCCTTCGATACAATCTTCATTACACATATCATACCCCTTTGCTGATTTTGTTGGAAATCGACAATCGTGACATACTATAGATCCAGCCAGATTTTGATATTTACCAGAGTCACATGCTTCACACTCTTGACCATCCCCTCCAAAAAACCCACTGGGACATTGTTCACATAAAGGCATAATTGAAGCAGGGTCCACAACACGATCTCTATAATAACCCTTTGGACATTGTTCACAGATAAAATTTATTGAAAATGTCCCTAGAGGACAGTCGTCACATTCAAATGTTTGCGAATTGAAAGATTTCCCATTTTCACACGATTCACACGTATTTGCACCGGTTTGTTGCTTACCGTCAACAAAATCAAGCTTTTTAAAGTAAGATTCTCCACCAAATTCAATCTCGAGTATAGATTTGTATCCGAAATCGCACTCGATACATTGTGAAGAATTTTTCGAATATTTTCCTTTTGGACATACTTTACATGAATTATCAAAGATACCAAAACCATCACAGTCCGCGCATTTGCCTGGTGTACATTTGTCACATATGGATCTACCCGGCAATTCTGCCAAATAACCCTGTGGACATTGGTTGCAATATTCAGGTGTTTCGTTTTGGTAGTATCCAACTTTACAATCTTCACAATTAATCGTTGTATCATTATCTGCAAATTTCCCCTGGTCACACGAAATACAATTAACCTGAGATGGGTTATCCGCATATTTGCCTGGTTCGCATTCCATGCAGTAATCTGAGCGTGTAAACATATTATAATATCCCTTTGGACAGGACTTACATTGAGATGACAATATATTCTCCTGATAATATCCCTTTGGACATTCCGAACATTCTTTATTTCCTTCAGAATCACTGAAATATCCCTCTATACAATTTTCGCACGTTACTGACCTCCACCTCGGTTGTGAATAACCAGAAGGACATAGTGAACAGTTCTCGCTTTTAAGAAGGCTTTGATAATATCCTTCGGGACAAGACAAACATTCAATACCATTTTCATCCGGTTGGAAAGATCCCAGAGGGCAATCTATACACTTATCTCCATCTGTAAATGTACCGGGATTGCATTCCAAAGCAAAAGAAATTTTTGATAGTAATAGTAATAATATAACAAACATTATTAATATTAAACCAATTTGGACCTTAAATACATTTGTTTTATAAATAAATTCAAAATATAAGTGATAATTATGTGATGTTTATTTTTTTTATTATTTAATTTGATTTTTCTGTAATCCAATCTGTATTATCACCATTACACGGATCAAACAACGACAACCGAGATTCACTGTTAAATCTATCTAATTTAATTTTAGTATTGTCTGTAATCCCCGAATATACTAAGCATATTTCTGTTTCTTCTGAAAAAGAAAATCCATAAACTTTTTCGGTATCTTTGGCATATTCGTAGCAACTTTTCTTTGTTTTAACCGAATCAATTTTTTTCCAACAATTTGACCAATATCCATCACCCACAATAACAGCGCTTGAATCTTCCT
>Ga0302136_1001170_pt1 | contig 12111 bp, 3 predicted proteins | sample CBN3_20m_MG_FD_203116 | JGI IMG/M metagenome (GOLD analysis project Ga0302136, IMG submission 203116) | Marine microbial communities from Western Arctic Ocean, Canada - CBN3_20m | ecosystem: Environmental > Aquatic > Marine > Oceanic | place: Canada: Western Arctic Ocean | collected 2017-09-15
CTATATATTACACAGTCGTCGGAAATGCTATTTTTAGTAACAAAATTGCAAAAAGTAGGAACAACTCGAGTAAAAATTCGTAAAATTGCATCTTCCTGCTTCGCGCACTCACCTTTGTGGGCAATGCGCCGCGCCTTCCCATTTTAATCCCCGCGGGCGTTTTTTTAGGGCGCCACCCGGCCACCATGGGACCATGAGCCGGCGGGCCGCTGACTCTGACTCTGACTCTGATGCTGACTCTGACTCTGACTCTGACTCAGACTCTGACTCTGACTCTGACTCTGACTCTGACTCTGACTCTGACTCTGACTCTGACTCTGACGCTGACTCTGATGGAGGTGCTTCATATATTAAACATGTTCAATTGCTCCTTGCCTTCTTCTTCTTGTTGTTGTTCTTCTTCTTCTTCTTCTTATCCTTCTTGTTGTTCTTCTTCTTCTTCTTCTTGGGCGTCGGCGTCCCGTTATATACATTAACATTGTTAGTGTAAATCGTAGGAGGAGTCTCGGACTCGGACGAATCGCTTTCTGAATCTGATGAACTGCTTGAATCTGCTTTGTTTGTAAAAGCTGCGTTCGATGCTAGCAGATGTTGGGCATAATGTGATGGCAATAATGTTTGTGGCGGTGACCCTGTGTTGATGCCGTATGTTGCCACCGTGGGTACTTGTTGGGTTCCTCCCGACCACTGGCCCAAAGGTACTTGTTGGGTTCCTCCCGACCACTGGCCCAAAGGTGTCGCCGGACTGAAGGAATGGGATGGTGCAGCTGGTCCTCCTGTATTCATTTGCGATGTTCCTTCTGGCTGTGCTGCTGCGACGGGGTGTGTACCAGCGAAACTGAAACCAGCCTGTGCTTGTGGGGCCCTTGCATTCCCGAACCCCGGAAACGTCGATGTTCCTCCTGGCTGTGCTGCTGCGACGGGGTGTGTACCAGTGAGACCGAAACCAGCCGCATGCATCTGCTGACGCGGTGTCTGAGACTGTGTTTGTGGGGCCCTTGCATTCCCGAACCCCGGAAACGTCGATGTTCCTCCTGGCTGTGCTGCTGCGACGGGGTGTGTACCAGTGAGACCGAAACCAGCCGCATGCATCTGCTGAAGCGGTGTCTGAAACTGTGCTTGTGGGGCCCTTGCATTCCCGAACCCCGGAAACGTCGATGGTCCTCCTGGCGGTGCTGCTGCGACGGGGTGTGTACCAGCGAGACCGAAACCAGCCGTATTCATCTGCTGACGCGGTGTCTGAAACTGTGCTTGTGGGGCCCTTGCATTCCCGAACCCCGGAAGTGTCGTCGGACTGAAGGGATAGGATGGTGCAGCTGGTACTCTTTCTCCTGTATTCCTTCCCGGTATTCCTCCTGGCTGTGCTGCTGCGATGGGGTGTGTACCAGCTGGTGGTGTTGGTGGCTTCAGCGGTACTACAACTGGCAATTGTTGTTGTGTTGGTGATGGGGTGCTTACATCGTGTGTGACGGAGGAGTCTAACGCGTCCCCTGAGGAACCAGCCATCACTGCTCGCGGCGGCTCTTTTTGACCTTTGACCTTCGCTTCCATCTCTTTCTTCTTCTTCTGCTTCTTTGCACTCTCTTTCTTCTTCTTTTCAACCTTGAGTCTAACCTGATTGGCCAGGATCTCGTCGATTTCTGCGGGGAACATCTTTCGGAAGTGAATACTTCTCACCTGACAACGACCTTGAAACCATACCCATATACTCTCCAGATATTCTCGGGTATATTCTTGGGTTGAGGTTTCATCCTGCTTTCTCTTGTTGAAAAGCGGCCCACTCTCCATGAGGGCACAGATGTTTGTATAATTCACATGCTGACTGTCATGCCACTTGTTCTCGACGAATCTGGTGAAAGGCATATTCACATCTTTATGTAGTGTCTCCGCTGATGAATTGTGCACTTGGATTGCTGCTGAAATTGGGTAAAAAGCGTGAGCAGTACCCCTGGTAGACGACGCACACTGATAGTCGCAAATGGCAACTGTCGTGTATTCCGTACTGATGCCCCCACAAATGTTGACTCGGGTTTGGGTGGCCACCAACCTCATGGGTCTGTCTGGCTCATGTGACTTAATGACACCGACGATAACAGCCTCGGCGTTGCGTCCCTCTTTTGATAATGCTGAACTGAAAGAGAGTTCGGTCTGGTCAGCAACAAATCCAAACCCCTTTCCTGTCAAGTTAGGGTCGTTGCTGACAGTGCTCAGCATTCCACTAATAATGGCTTGTGCCGAGACGTTATGGAGAACCCCCGCCATGAACATCTCCCCATAAGCGGTGGTCGTGGGAGTACCCATGTAGACCTCAGCTGACGCCCGAGGCATGGATTTTCCCTCCAGGATGCTTCTCATATTGAATGATTCATGACCCTTGATATCGGGAACCGCATCCACCTTGATGCCATTGAGGTAAATCTGCATGGGCAGGTTTTTGATCAATTTCTCAATAGCCTGGACCAAATTCTCGTCCAGTCCACTCTCCGCATCGTCAGCACGACTTACGTCAAGATTGATGTACTCGCAACTGCGTGGCTGTTCCTGAGGATTAAGAAGAAGTTCCTCCCATATTTTGATCAGTTGATCATCATTGCCTCTGTATATCTGTGCATCCTTTGCCGTCATTTTGATGAACGACATCTTGAGCCGTAGAACTGCACTGGCTCTAGTCCTGTCTTCAAGTTTCTTATACTCGACCTCTGTGATGACTTTGGGACCACTCTGGGACCGTGTCTTGCGTGTGGCGGCGATCCCAGTCTTAGACGCCTTATACTGCTTGGAACTATCTGTACTCGGTTCTCCTTCGGTTTCGTTCAAAGAACGCTTACTAGAAAGTGACGTCGAAGGCGTCGAAGGTGGTTGAACCTTCATTTCCTGCCCTAGGTATTTGAACCTGTCTTTCATGTTGTCAATCAAGACATTTATCTGGCGAAAAAGCCACGCTGCGTCGTCTGATGTACGACACGAGTCCTTCGCTAATTTTGCGATCATGATGACCAGGAAACCTGTGTGCCGAACACCAGGCGCACGAAGAAAGTCGCATGACGGCTTCTGAGCAAAAATATCCTTGAAGAAAATGTCAATATCCTCCTCTTGAAGTCCTCCTTTCACTATCTGGGAGACAGCGGTGACAAACTCGCCCTGCTGTCGTCTTTGCTCTTGTTTCAGTACTGTCAGGTCCTCGTACGGTTCCATAGGGCTCACCTTGGACAATGCGATTGCGAAAACCATCAACCAGACATCAAATTGGTTTAAGATTCCTTTTCTGGCGAGCTGGAGACCGGACTTCTCGTCATTCACGCCGCGAGGCTCCAACCCAGCGAACTCTTTAAGGAGACATTGAATAGACCAGCCAGCGTCGCGTTTGCAGAACAGCCTTTTATCAAGGGGATCTGCTAATTGGGTGTCATCATTCCAGAATTCTTGCAGCAAGACACACAGATCGTGGCGTGCCTCCTTGAACCGAGCAGAGGCAACTCTTGACAATATCCGCTGGGACAATAATCGTGGACATGTTATTATTGTTTCCGCCATCAAGATGGAATTTCCGGCCAGGTTGAGACACGTTTGTTTGGCAATTAGGTCCCAACTCACTCCTGACATTGCCGTGAGAACGGCGTCGACGGCACAAGTGCCTCCATGGTCCCCGAACCATTTCATCTCGGCAGATAACGAAGCCACCTGCTGACTTGATTCTGCTGCGTGTAAATAGTATTGCAACAGGTCTTTTTGCAACCATAGCTTGAAACATAGGGAATCGGATCCCTGCAGCTGGCCCCATAAGTCCGTGTCGACTTTCCGGAACAGAGGGCTCGTGTCATCGATCGAGTTCGAGTGGTACAATCTCACCAGCTCTGACTGCTCTGACTGCTCTGACTGCTCTGACTGCTCTGACTCGGCTTTCACATATTTCAGGCTAAATACATAGTAGTGCTGGCCATTCCCTTCCTTACTTTCGTTTATGGCCTCCTTGTCATTAGTGATCGCGAGCTCAGGATCCCAATTAGGGTTAGGAGGAGCGCTTGGGCTGGCCTGGTTTATCTTGAAACCTGTCTGTATGATGTAGGCGATCGGAACGTATTCCTCAAGGCCACATAATCGGTCATACTCGTGGAGCGGCACAACATCGGTGTTGAAGGGCCACACCTTATCCTTGAGCTGGTATTCTCCTTCCCAAATTGATCGGATGCTTTCTGTTTTCAAGTGCGGCCGGGACCCTTTCCTCCAACCGCCGCCATCAAGTGTCGCCATTTTCGCCACTGGTGTCCCTCCGTCCATGATCACTCTTGAGAGGTCCTTTCTTTCGACGCCCATCTTGAGGGCGTTCATGTATGAATCCATTAGGAGGACGAACTCATCTGGGTTACCTTGTAGGTCGCTTGAATTTTTCTTGAACTCGGCAGCCATTAAGTTGACATAACCCTCCATGGCAGTGAAGATCTTCTCCACGTCCTCTGCAGTATGCTCTGTCACAGCCTCAGCAGCTGCTTTGGCCTCAGCAGCTGCTTTGGCATCGGCAGCTGCCTTATCTGCGGCAGCTTGGGCATCTGCTGCGGCCTTGGCATATGCAGCCGCCTTGGCATCTGCAGCCGCCTTGGCACCTGGTGCCGCCTTAGCATCTGCAGCCGCCTTGGCATCTGCTGCCGCCTTGGTCTCAACGGCAGCCTTGGTCTCAACTGCAGCTTTGGCCATGACAGTGACCACGTCGACTTTCATACTTAACTCTTCGGTGATGGTGGCATCAGCCTTAGGTATAATAGCAGCTATATCTTCACCATACTCTTTGTCTGTGATCTCAGTACCTGCTGCAGCAGGTGCTGCAGGTGCTTCAGGTGCTGCAGGTGCTTCAGGTGCTGCATCAGCAAGACCAGCCACCGGAGCGTCATCAGAGTAGATGAGAAGATAAGCATTCATAGCCACCCACTTACCGAGATCCGTCTTGATATCCAAGGGATCCTGTTCCGACTTTGGCACATCGACAGCCGAGCCGTCTAACCTCGTCCACTGATTTCCCTTCAATACGAATGTGAAGTAATGCCCACCAACGCAAGAGGGACCAGAATGGACAATGATGGAGCGAAGATAGCGGGTGACACTCAATGAGTCGTCGACATCAAAGTCAATCGCACCAGGTATAAGAACCTGTGCCGTGTTTTTTCCCTGAGCTCCGAACCTTAGCAAATGCAAGGGCACAATGGAGCGAGGATTCGAAACGCGTGTTGCAGTCTCCGTCACTCCAGTAGTACAATTGTGACACCTAAATAATCCATCAGCTTCCTTGATAGTCACCCGCTGTCCACAGTTGCTTAAGGAGGCCCCGCCAGGAGGAACATCCACTTTCATGAAGCAATCTGGTTGGGTTTGCGTCGCTTGAGTGTGACTACACTCTTGGCAGCGATAACAGGTGGATTCGGTTAGTCCCACCGGTGAAACATCAGCTGCCCATCCACCCCACTTGAAGAAATTGCCCATGCATTCCTGTGCGTCTTGCTGCTGCTGCTGATTGAAGAGGAGCGGACCATCGTGAAAGGAGGAGCACATTTTATCCTCAATTGACCTGCACTTTTCGAAAAGCTCCTGGCCTGATTCAATGTCGAAGAGGCTCTGGATGTCAGGGTGCAGAGCAGGGTGCAGAGCCTTGTCCTCATTGACACCTGTCACGACGTCGCGAAGAGCCTGGAGTACCGACACTGCAAAGCACTGGTTTTTCGTGTTGTGAGTTTGGATTCCTCGCCGAAGCTCCACGATCGATCCTTGTTCCACGTCCTGCATCCATGATCCGTTCCACTGCGCAGGATTAAGGATGAGCCTGCGAGATCCTCCGTTGCCTTCCATTGACCTGGCTAATCCCGCAGCGAATGCTTCATCGTCCCATTCAGCGTCTTCCGTTGCTGTGCTTGGCGTTGCTACTGTCGTACCCTCTGGCGAGTTGCCAATTCTAGGTTCAAGCTCCCCCGTCTGCTCCCCGTCTGCCTGCTGCGACCAATCATACTGCAAATAATCGATGCCTGTGTCGAACTCTGATGCATATTTGGCAGCACTGGCATCTGACTTCACGTCGAAGTTTTTGTCCTATCATAGAAAGGCACAAATATCAATTTATCTCAACTGATCGACAGAACACTGACACTCTGAACAATGTGACGGCTAAAGATCTCACCGTGAACTGATCCCGAGGCTGTGCAGCTTGTTCGGCGATACTGAATGCACCTAAAGACGTTATGTGCAGTCCCTCTTCGTTTAAGGGTGCAGATGCGGTTGGAAGCCCTCCAATCATCCCCTTATCGTCGGGCTGAAATTCGAAAAAATGAATCACGTTAGACACTCTCACACTGCCAGTGACACAGCCGAACCTCAACAGGTTATGAATTGCAAAGCAATGTAATTAAATTGACTGTGCTGAAAGATCTCACCGTGAACTGATCCCGAGGCTTTGCAGCTTGTTTGGCGATACTGAATGCACTTAAAAACGTTATGCGCACTCCGTCTTCGTTTAAGGGTGCAGATGCGGTTGAAAGCCCTCCAATTATCCCCTCATCGTCCTCCGCTATAATTCGTAAAATGAAATTAGAACGATAACGCTGATCATTTTTTTCCTAATTTGGATATTGAACTTGAATTTGGGGATTTAGATTTGAATTGTCAGCATGTATATGTTTACGGTGTAAGAAGCCCAAAGGTTTTCTACAGAAGCTAACATAGCGTTTTTGGTGAGATCTGGTGAGTATTGTCAGACTGATTACGTTTGTTGAAAATGAAGGGGTCGACGTGTAACGTATGCCCAAACCTTGTTACTGAGCGCACTAAATCACACATTGCGCGCTCGGTTAAAAGCATGAAGCCCGAAAATAACCACAAGACTCACAATTGCTGATCGATCCTTACAGTACTCGATTCGCTCATAGTCTACAAGGAAGTGCCGACACGTGTGAAGGTAACAGCATAATGTTACAAACCATCATGTGTTATAGAAACACTGTTGCAATCTCCTGACTCATCGCCTAGACTCTCATTAGATCCATTATGATGTACCTGTGTTTACACCATGTCGTCAAGTTTGCGACATTACTCACTCACCTTGCAACTGTATGCCTCAAGCTTGTAACGGAGTGCACTGAATCACAAATAGTGCATTCCAGTTAAAGCATGAAGCCCAACAGTGACCACATGACTCACACATGCTTGCGACATCACTCATTAAGCTGAACCTTCTCTTTATGTACAGGCAAAATGAAAAATGTTGACAGCACATTTAAGGCACTGCATGAACTTTACAACGACGAGCCGACACATATAGAGGTAACATCCTAATATTACAAACCATCATGTATTATAAACTTTAACTACACACACACACTTTGAAACATAGACTCTCATTTTATAAACTTTACAGGCTGGTCTCAGCCGCCTTCCTCGAAGCCCACGACCAGGCACTTTGTGTACGAGCAGTCGCCCACCGCGAGCATGCCTGCATGGTGCTTCACCTCGAACCAACCCAGGATGCTTTGAGACTCTTGAGGAGGCACATGGTGCTACTTATGTCAAGCTTCATGGTTCTTTATCACCACAGGAGGAGGAGGAGGAGGAGGAGGAGGAGGAGGAGGAGGAGGAGGAGGAGGAGGAGGAGGAGGAGGAGGAGGAGGAGGAGGAGGAGGAGGTACCATCTCCACAGTTGATGACTCACGGAGGTAGTATCGATCTGAATACCTCACGATCCGACAACAACGCGACTGGGTTCACAGGCGTGTTCGAGCTTCGCGGAAAATTCTGGGCACAAATCCAGAGGGGCCGGGACGAGAAGACAGAGAGCTTGGGAAGCTTCGAAACTGCTGAGGAGGCATCCCATGCTAGGGAATCGGCCAAGAATGCGCCAAGGAACGTGACGCAAAAAGGGCCACCGTCATTTGATGAGTGCCAAGCAACTCTCAAGAAATCACGCAACGGACCTGCCATCAAGAGGAAGATGGTAGCGTCGATGGATCTTCAGCAGGTCGTCCAAGGCGTGGGCATATCGCCAGCAGCTCCCCTGGGTCAGTTAATGGTAGGAATGGTAACGAACAAGAAATCTCCGCAAAATTGGCCCCAAATCTTCCAAGAATTCATGCAGTCGTCACCTAGAGCCAGTCAGGCGTTGATGGAGACAGTTTTAGCCTCGCCGGAGCTCAGGGCCAAGGCAATTCGTCGCCAGGTGGAGCTTAATGAGCCAAGCCTTCTGAATTACAACGTGGAGTGCAAGCAAAGCTTCGTTCTATCAAGAAAGGCGGTTCGTCACGATCTGCCTGAGGTGATCAAGCCTTTGGAGGTAGCCCTCGGGCTTTCTGAAGGCAGCCTTGTCAAGACCTGGGAGAAGATAAAGGCTGCAGAGTCTTCTGTGTCTGATTTGACTCTTCCGGATCTAGATGTACGGCTCACCAGGACCGATGATTCTGCAGAAACTATCGAGTACGCGAAGTGGGGAGGAACAATGTCGCTACCGACAGCACTAGGACGCCATCTGCTTCCGAATGCGATGAGAGACCAGCTACACATCAAGGCAGACGACACAGGAGCAGGTATAATATGCCTTAAGTTGTGCATGGACGCCTGCTTAGTGTTAAAGAATAGGTCCATGTCATCGCTCGCCGCAGGCATCTTGAACATGGAGAGCTTCACATCTCATGTGGACAGTTTCTTTGCAGTGAGCAAGTGGTGGGGCGACGATTCCGCGGATATGCAGCTTGTACACACAAAGGCTGCGTGGGAGGAAATTGAGAGCCTAATGGCTTCATCAACGGGAGTACATGTAAAGGGGTTATCTGGTGCCATGGTGAAGGGTTCGAAACTTCCTGAGCTTTTCAAGTTCAGGATTTTTATTGTGCCGGATGGGAAAGCCAGGTGTTCATTCCTGCACACGCTGGGCACCGGGAGTAATTTCCCCCTGGCAGCCTCATGCTTCCACGTTAGCATGAAGAAAGACCTTCACTTTCTGTCTTTGCCTATTACGGCAACCACCGAGTTCCTCCGTGGTCTGAGGAATCGATATGTGCAGTGGCTGGTCGGCCGCGAAGACACCGAAAGCCTCCAAAAAAGGTACGCCTCACAGATATCTTTCGGGGCTGTACCCGTGGAGTACCGCATCTCAGGGTGCGGTGCAGAGTTGACGATGGCCGGCCCAGCCCACAAGGAGTGGCGCAGCAGCAACTTATGCCTCACCATGACGAGCAAAGTGGCAGGGGCAATGGGCCTGCTGAACGACTTTATTAGTGGCCTTCGAGGAATAGGCTTCAAAAAGACGCTGGAAAAGGTCAGGAGCTCTCACATCCTCTCCAGATTTTCCGACGGCGATCTTCGGGTCCTAATGGGGGAAGGCAAAATGCAGCAGCTGCTGAATGTATTGCCTGCCCCATACAACATGACCCTGCAGATCTTCTGGGATTTACTCTTCGACTACATCAAGGTACTCAGAGGGGACAAGGAGACGTCACAAAATGTCACGTCAGAGCAACTGCTCTACGATGGCCAAGTCATTATGACTATCTTCCAAGTAATTTGGGGCCCCGCCATGACTCCATCTCTTATCGAGTTGTGTCTTCAAACGGGCTTTTATTGGCAAATAGGAAAGAAATTCCTGGATGACGCTGGCCTCCGGACACTCCCACGACATTTACGGGAAGAGACCGCAGACACAGCTCATGTGCCTTTGCTGAAGGCCGGGGTCAAAAATGTAGGTTTTAACGAGAAACAGGGTGTTGCAGGAAAATCCATTCAGGACTCTTTTCTTACTGTGGATAGGAAACACCAGAAAAAGCAGGAAAACTCATCGCACAACGTCACTGCAAGCGCACAACGCTTGGCAAGGAAGCATGAAGTCAACCCGCGTGAGCAAAGCCAAGGGCTAGACGCGCTGTGTGACAAGATGGCCAGGAATGTAACTGTGCAATCGAATATTGCCTCTCAAGGCATGGGTCCTGTCACTGCGATGGAAGACACTACGGAAGAGGCTGTAGAAGTAGATACTCATGAAGATGATGAGGAAGATAGAGATGAAGATGATGAGGAAGAAGATCGCAGTGAACTCTCTACGATGGTAAATCGAAAATGTACGGCATATGTTAAAGGCGTTAGGTTTGTTTATGACGAGTCCGTGAAGGAGGAGTCAATCAGAATAGCACACGACGACGAATGTACCAGCGGCATTGTGGATGTGGACATGGCTTACACCAAGAGCATGATCGAGAGCTTGAAGCGCCTGCCATCGCAGGATGACCTGAGATTTGTCTCAGCATTGCATCTGTTGACGGACGAGAAACCGTATCCATTAATTGGGATCTCGTTAGAGACAGTGGCAAGGGTCATCTTCAATTGGAGCCACAGCTGTGTAGAGATAATACTACAGGAGAAGGCATCAAAGGATAGGAGAACACTGACGTTCGATTTCAGATCGATAGCCATGATGAGATTCGAAACAAGCGACATAGGAGACAAGATTCACATTTCAATGGGAAGAAGGCCGCATGTTATAGACAGGATGTATCATCTTGACATTTCTGACATGTCTGGCTCCAAGAAGATAGTTACGGTGGAGCAGGAGCCCACTTATGTCGGAGAAATCACCAAGCAAATGTTGGAGTCATACTGCTGCTTTGAAATCGGGTTCAAGAAAAAGAAAAAGCATGACATTACGACAAGCGTCATCCCGGAAATGTGGTTGGAAAACGACATGGCTGTTCTGAAGGAGAATTCTGCAGACTGCAATCGTTTTCTGACTGAACCTGGACTTGCGTCCACTTGGCCAAAGCACTACCCACCTAAAACGGTACACGACAGACTACCGCCAATGAGCAAAGCCTCGGAGCAGCCACATATTCATATGATGATGCTCAGTATGCCTGAGAGGATATATTATGTGGTCGAAGACATAGTTAAGAGAGCAGAGATAATCAAGAGGTCGCATCCATCACAGCCGTGCCGTAACGCTCTTTCCCGTTATACGAGGCCACTCTTGCAGAAGACCCGGGAGGCAGCAAAGAGGGCATTAGAAGAGATCCCTCCCACCTCGACTCCATCAGAAAAACCGGTAACAAAGACACTGCCAAAGGTCGCCCTGGGAAAAGTGAAGGTGGAGGTAACAGAGAAACAAAAGGCCAGTGTAGAGGATGTCGAAGAGGATGAGTTGTGGATGGATGACGTTGTAGCCTTTCAGCACTGGCTTCAAGCTCAAAAGGAGCACTGGGTAACACTGCGACCTGTCAAAGAGAATGACTTTGTAGCCTTTAAGCACTGGCTTCAAGCTCAAAAGGAGCACTGGGTAACACTGCGACCTGTCAAAGAGAATGACTTTGTAGCCTTTAAGCACTGGCTTCAAGCTCAAAAGGAGCACTGGGCAACACGGCGACTTGCGACCTTAGATGCAGGGGCATGTCAATCAACAAATGGCCATGTTGAGGACACCCTGAGAAGAAAAGTGAAGGTGAAGGTAACAAAGAAACCAAAGGCCAGTGTAGAGAAGGTAACAAAGAAACCAAAGGCCAGTGTAGAGGATGTCGAAGAACTTGCAAAACTTGCAAAAAAAGGCCATGTTGAATGTGAGACGTGCCATACGTGGCACCCGGTTGATGATACTGATGATTGGAACGACAAACAGGGAGTGACGTGTGAAACCTTCAACGAGCATTGTAAGCCACGAAGGGTGCGTACTAGTGCGCGAGGCAATGGCGAGAGAAGTCCAGAAATCAAGTGTCACGTATGTGACAAAACTGTAAATAGGGCTACTGAGCACTTACACACGAATAGCCATGGCTTGGTAAGCCATTACGATTGCGCGGCGCCGTGTAAAACCGTTTAAAACGGGCACGGGTAGGTGTCGGTTAGGCTGGTTATGCTGTAAGTCGCAAGCTTAGGCCGCGAAGCTGCTTACACCGCTAATAAACGTACACCGAGGTCGAAAAGTAGTGAAATTTTACTAGTAAAGTGACAGTTGTTCCTACTTTTGGGTAGTCCGTAGTCTAAGCGACCACTGTGTTGTACAACTTGAAACTACGGACGGTCCGTAGCTAACTTGAAACTTGTGACAAAAAAGTTTACACATTTGAAAGTTTACCTCTGGTTTGTTTCACCTTTCACGCGCATCCT
>Ga0302136_1001173_pt1 | contig 12097 bp, 10 predicted proteins | sample CBN3_20m_MG_FD_203116 | JGI IMG/M metagenome (GOLD analysis project Ga0302136, IMG submission 203116) | Marine microbial communities from Western Arctic Ocean, Canada - CBN3_20m | ecosystem: Environmental > Aquatic > Marine > Oceanic | place: Canada: Western Arctic Ocean | collected 2017-09-15
TTTCCATAAACCGTTGTTTACACACTCGCTTGTGCTGAGACAATCTCACGAATGTTTTTGAACAAAAACAACACATGTTCTTCGGAATTCCTTTACATGTTTTCATGTGCCGTTTGTAGGTTGTTCGGAGAACCTCCTTTTCACACGCAGTACATTTCACCCGATTAGCGTCCAGTTTAACAGGGTCTAATTTAATGTCTCGTTTGTCACAAATGCTATTACGCACGTGTCGTTGCAGATTGCACTTCAATGTGAATGTAGATCCACAACTATCACAACAAAACGACATTACAATAGTATGACCATCAAGTCTTAAATAGGTAATTATTGTTTATTACAGGCCTAATTTGTTCTGTTTCTCTAAAAAGTCTGTTCTTATGTGTCTATCTTGTTGGTCAGGTAAATGTAACACACCAGGCATGTCTCACAATCGGCGAGCGCACGATGACACAAAGGTGGTGAAGTCCCTGTTATCGTTTCGTACAAAACCGCAAGTTTCTGAAACTTGCCTGGTTGGCTTCGCATGGTACAAAAAGTAAATAGTCCGCACAACTGTTCAGTCAGATCTTTCAACTCATAGCGTTGGCTCTCAGCCACAATAAAATTGAGATCGAATGTTGTGTTGTGCGCAATCATTGTATCCACCTCAAATGTTCGCAAATCTTGAGATAATTCGCAGAAAACCCTCTGGGCCGAACATCCTTTTTCAACGACTTCGTCGTCTGTAATTCCATGAAACTGTGTGTTTGTAATATTCTGAGGTGGATCGTGGATAATCAAATTCGATACAGATTTTACCACATTGTTGTCGTCGTCAATGATCAAATATGCCAGCTCAATCACATGAGCATTCGAATAGTCGGTAACACGGACATTGCGTGGTGAAAGGTTGCGTGTGCGAGAAGGAGGGAGGTTGGTTGTCTCGACGTCCAATACAATCTTCATGGTTGTTATTATCACACAATGGGTTCTTTAAGTGAATATTTGATGTATGTGCACTTAAAGAACCAACATATTGATTATCAACCATGAAGATGTACACAGCGCGAACCTTCAATAACAAATATCAACTCACTGACACGGAAAAAGCCTACATCTCTCAATGGAGAATGGAAAAGACGGCTCTTGCTATCCAAACTGAATCAGGGTTTATTCTCTGGCACACAACAGACTTTGATCCAGAGGGCGTTCCAATGTGTTCAAAGAGACTGCTCATCGATTTCATCTTCGTTGACGAACGTGATCGTAGGCAAGGACATGGTACGATCCTGATCGAGGCGGTGAAGAAGAGATGCAAATCCGACCAGGGGCTGTTGGCAATCACTGCAAATGACGAAGCCGAGGCATTCTTCTTGTGTTTCGGTTTCGAAAACAGCGGCGCCCATGCCGATACGAGTGGAATTGTAGATATTGTATGGTAATGAAAATAGCTTCGAATTCACTTAAAGGACTGTGTAGGACAAAGTAACTCAGATGGTGTCTTCACGCACTCTGCAACGCATGCAAAAGTGGCGCAACAACAGCTTCCACACAATGCGTCAAATCACCCAACGAGACCAAGCTGCACGGTTGATCCAACGACAATGGCGAGCGGCTTCTTGTGATTCAAGGCGTTTGATTTGCCGAACACGACTACTTGCCGAGTTTCAAGAGCTTGTTCAAAAACAGTAAAACAAAACAAAACAAATGGTGTTTATTAACACCGCTCATAATTGAAACACTCGTTTTACTTCTTCAACTTTTTATTGTAGTATTCTCTCATCTTTGGGTGCAAAGATGCAAATTCGTAGAAATTCTTTTTGAAATCAAAGTAAAGTTGATACTTGTCAAAGTATTTTTTATTTAATTTTAATATTAAGTCTTCCAACGCCTTGATGTTTATTATATATTTATCTTGCGCAATTTTAAAGTTTCTCTTATTTTCTTCATTCTTCGCTAGGTCAGTGAACACCCTGAGGGCAGTCGTTCCTCCCAGCTTCAGCGAAGAAATAGATTTGGCTGTATCACTCCATACATTTACCAGGGACTTAATGTCACCGATGAACCCCTTGTATTCATTATCTGATTTTATAGATAAAAATAACTTATCCAGATAACTAATTTCAATCCTACAGTAGATGCAAGAAACTGTGCGATTTTGTCTTGTATTGTTACTTTGAGTTTTCATCCATTTTAAAATACAATCTTTATGAAACTCATGTTCACAAGAAACAAGTTTGTATGTTGACAAACCAGTGGGTTTATTATTTTTATTATTTGTGGTCAATTCATCACTGCAAATACCACATAATTCCACTGGAGATTTAGGAGAGGTGTGTTTCAACGATTTGTCTTTCGTTTGTGGTGACATTTCTATAAGTTAACAAATAAAAAACAGGCCTTTTTTGTCGATTGGTAGGCCTGTTTTGTCGATTGTCAGGCCTGTTTTGTCGATTTTACAAGCCTTTTTTGTCGACAAACAGGCTTGTTTTGTCGATTTCCCATTGTATTTGGGACTTTTTAGAGATTGGGATTGAGGATAGGGGGGGGGGTAGTTTATTTTATGGATTTATAAATTGATTTCTTGTGCTTGAATGTTATTTGATTTCGTGAAAAGACTTATCACAATGTAAACCATAATAACCCCTAGTAAAGTTATTGCAAATATTCTTATTACCATTGAATTCATTTAAATATTAAAAAGATTTTCTCTTTAATGAATTGCACGGCAGATCAAAATATACTACCAGTATATATTAATTACTTAAAATATAATTCATTAAAGATACACAACATTTTTAATGAATTATGTTTTGATAGACAGGCCTGTTTTGTCGATTGACAGGCCTGTTTTATCGATTGACAGGCCTGTTTTGTCGATTTTACAAGCCTTTTTTGTCGACAAAAAGGCTTGTTTTGTCAATTTCCCACTGTATTTGGGACTTTTTAGTGATTGGGATTGAGGATAGGGGGGGGGTAGTTTGTTTTATAGAATTACAAAATGTACTTGTGTTTTGAAAATATATCAATGTAAACCACTTCCTGTAAATCAAACAGGTATTTCAATAGAAAAAACCTCCCTGTCCCATGTTTGACTCACATCGTTCATCCTATGCGGGAGCCGCTATAATTGAAAAATACTCCCCGTCATAAGGCCCCTCTCTTTCAGGGTTCCTCCTATGTGGATACAGGCTTACACTATGCCAGGTATCTCTTAATTTGTTTCTTTCATGTTTTCCGTCAGCAAAGTCACTCCAGGGGTCAAAAAACTTTCGGGTCCCGTGAATGTTTTGTTCTTTTTCCGTGTCAGGAAATCCTGTTTTTAGATTGTCTGCTGCCTCATAACCATGCCAATTGTATTCTAATGTAAACTTACCTGTTTCAGCCGCCTCTTTTGGTCTGATTAAAACATGGGTAAGTTTTTTGTTTTGATCCTCGTTTTTTCCTCTTGTTTGCACTTGAGTGCCAGCATTATCCTGTAAATCACCATCTCTATTGAAAGCACAACGAAAGGGGCTGCCCTTATCGAAATCTTTATGCGTCGCAGCGCAGTAAGGATAATCACTTGTTTCTTTAAAGTCTGACTTATCCACAATCCTAATACTGAACCAATCATCAAACTCGCGACGCATTTGAAATTTGGTTGCGTCTCCTATATCACTATTGCATCTCATTCGGTACGATTTAAATGAATCGTTGGGGAGTAAAGGTTGGCAATGAGCGCCGCCAAAAATGTCCGTCGTAACATTAGTTTGTCTATTACAGTCGTCACAAACGTTCAAGTAGTCACCCCCATCATCACAGCCCACCCGTAAATTTGCCTTGGCATCGCAATAGCCTTTGAACCGATCTCTTGAACCTTTTAATATAACTTTTTTCCAAGATAGATCGGAAAGTTTTGTAGCTTGATCTACTCCTGGAGTAAGTGCGTTACTCCAGAATGATAGAACGGATGGGTCAATTTTTCGTTCCCTTGGTGTAAAGTAAAATCTGGTTCTTCCTGGAGAAAGAGCTTCGGCATCTGATGTTGGGTACTGTGTGGGCTTCCATTCTGATGTTGCTTCGATATAACCACTTTCGTTATAAACCAATAAATTATCATTACTCACACTTCTTATTGTGTAGTAATGATTGGGCACCACATTCACATCCACATTAGTCATATCCACTTGCTTATATTTTCTAATTTCAAATTGAAATCGTTCATTTTTTGGATCGAAATTAGTTAACAAACCTTTTGCATCGGAAGCGCCGCAACCATCGGCTACAATTCTTTTATTATCTTCGTCAAGACGAAAGAACAACCCTCCCAAACCATTGCGTATGTGCCAAATTTGTGGTGTGTAATCAACGTCTGTGGCTTTTTGGAAATATGGGAAAACCTCAATTGCAGCCCATTGGGCATATTTTGTTTTTTTAAATTCGTCACTGTGGGTTTTTCCGTCACCAGGGTTTTTTGGCATTTTGTTCTCCTTTGGATTGTACCTCAATTTTTGGCTACCTCCTGTGCTTGGATAAATAGCCTCTAAGTCTGGCCAGGCTGCTAAATAAAAAGCAAATAAATCTCTAGGTAGCGGTAAAGATTTATTTTCGGGGTCCTCCTCTTGAAGCCATTGTAATCCAGTACATGATGGTTTTCTTATGTCTTCTTTTACTGTTTTCCCACAGACAATCGGCTCGTCGTGACCTGTCGTTATTCTTTTCATCATGCAAAACTTGGAAACAGCGTTAGCGGTCGCTGGTGCAATTAAAAACTGTTTGGCATCAACAATCTGTTGGCATTGTAACGCTTGCCAATCAAGTGTACGACATGTCAAATGTTGGATTGGCAAGGCCCCCGCCACTGTGCTGCCGCCGTTGTACTGAGTGGAGAAAGCTGAGTATTCGTTATCGTGCGCCAATTCTCCACTCAAGCAAAATAAAGCATTTTGTTCGATATCTTGACCACAGTCATCGTCCTCGAGGCATCGTTGAGCAGTTCCCATAAGTTTTATATACGTATCATCGCGTATATCTTTTAAACCATAACTAGCATGACCTCTTGTAGGCTCGCCACCCGTTCCTTCGTTGGCAGTTCTAATTGAAAGCATTGACTCGGGATCGTCCAGGGTGTCCGCAGTTGTAGCGAGTGTAATCGCTGCATCCGCAGCTGCCCCCGCTGCATCTCGGGCACCAAATTTTTCTTCATTATCACCTATTATGCCGTCATTCACTTCGTCTGCATCTTCTTTACCAAATTGTTCCTGAAGCCAATCTATGAAACCATGTGATTCCTTACGAGGTTCAACAGCGATAATCACAAAAATTAACAGAATTAGTAGTATCAAATAAATATAACGTTTAGGGTTTTTTGCGAATTTACGATTCACCCAGTTTAACATTTACAATTAACCTACATAATAATAGATGCACATCGCCGACAAAAAACAGAATTATTAAAACTTAAACGTTTTGTTACTTGTTAATTATAATGCACACTGTTTCATTTGATATTGGAACAACGAATCTTGCCTACGTCATCGTGGATGAGTCTTTAACGATCAAAGAATGGGCTGTGGTTGATATATCGAAGAATTCGACTCTACAAACGATAAATACATTGAAATTGATATTCGACAACGATACAATCAATCCAGGAACGATAAAAGCTGTTGTCCTTGAAAAACAGCCTTCAAGAAACCCAAAAATGCGTGTTGTGGAAAACACAATTGATGTATTTTTCACAATGTTGGGTGTTACGAAAGTGATTCATTATAGTGCTAAGCACAAGTTAGGATCGATTGGAAAGACGATTAAAGGACAAAAGAATTACACAATGCGAAAAAGGTATGGAATGTTTATGTGTGTTAGTTTCTTGAAAAAAACTACCGAAACCAACCAAGATTTTTTGACTTATTATGAAAGTCACAAGAAGAAGGATGACCTCGCGGATTGTTTGTTACAATGTATTTCGTACCTCAACAAACAAATGATTGACGAATTGTCAACTTGTATAGCGATTCTGTAAATCAGATTCCAATATATCTTGTCATGGAGAGTAAACTGGAAGAGGAGGCAAAGAGCCCCTTTTTCCGAACATTCTTTTTCGTTTCGTCAATTAATGAAGATCGACACAGCGGGCAGTCCGAATGATTTTCGAGCCATGAATCTAGACACATTTTACAAAAGAAGTGATGACAACTAGTCATTTTCATGTTTATCGTTTCATCTAAACATATTGGGCAACAATACATTAAAGTTATAAAAACCTTTCTCCTTAAATAATTCTTTTTATAAATTCATATCCCTCATCATAAAAATTGGGAAGCAAGTGCATCATTTCTGTCACCTTAATAACAACAGCATCTTTTATATCAGGATGTTGATCTACTATGTCCCGCTGAGTATGTAAATAGGTGCACAACTCCTGCATTCGCATTGCACAACTCGTTTTGTTTGAATATATGATGTTATCTTCAATGTCGGGATCATGCGTGCTTTTCATCATGGATATATAGTATTGGTCGATGAAGTTCCAATGTTCGAAAAAACTGACCATTCTCTTATTAAATCGTGCCGAACGTAAATAGGGTTCAATAGCCTCCACAAAACGATCATCCTTGGAGACTCTTGAAAACGCAATGGTATCGTCGACTCCAAGGAATTTTAAAATGGTTGTTGTGATCATGGGAAGTTCAATGACATCTTGAATAAAGTTCATTTCATTTGTATTAAAATTAAGCTTTACGTTTAAAATACTTTTGGATTCTTTTTTTGATTATCTTTTTTGTATTTTTGATCCTATTTAAAACAGTTTTAGGCTTTACTTTCGACGGACTCTTCGTGGTTGTTGTTGAGAGGGGGCTCTTCGCTTTTGTTTCTCGCACACTTATTTTATAATCTTTGATGTTCATTAACGCTGTTTTCCAGTTTTTTCTGGTTAAATAAATCACACGTTACTTGTGTAGTTTGAATGTCACATTCAATAGCTTCTTCAACTTTGCCACGAGATTTGGCGATGGCGTTTGGAGTGCGCCGTTTTCTAGTTTGACGATTGTATCCAGCTTTTCGTTCAAAGCCGTCGCAAGCTCCTTCTGAGACAATCCTTTACCGATCCTGGCCGATTGAATCGCTGTCCGTATGTTGAAATCTGTTGTTTTTAATGGAACGTCAACCCCCAAATCCAACTTGTGTTCATGTGATTGTTGATGCGTCACCTTTGAATACAGTTTCAAAAACGCGTCGCTTTTCGCCTTGCTCTTTGTGAACGTGATCTGACTCCAGTCCTGATGATCACTCATGTTTATTTCTATACTATTTATTCTTTTAAAACCCTTTAGTTTCTACCGTGCCGACCACACCCACCCATCAGTCCGTTCGAGTGCGGCAATACGATCCTTTGAAAGGTTTTTGGTTTTATTCTTGTAGAATTTACGCTGATTAGTCTGCCATTGCCCCGATCTTTTCTCGTCCGCGTCTTCTGATTTTGGATTAGGACACTTGTCGAGTTTCTTGTAAATGGCGGCCCACTGTACACGGCTCCCTTCGAATGATTTGACTGGAGACCACACCCACCCATTAGTCGCTTCGAGTACGGCAATACGATCCTCTGAAAGCGTTTTATTCTTGTAGTATGCACACTGGTGTTCCTGCCATTGCCCCGAACGTTTCTCGTGCGGGTCCTCTGAATATGATGAAGGTTCCTTGCCGAGTTTCTTGTAAATGGCGGCCCACTGTACAAGGTTATCTTCGAATGGAGTATATTCCCACACCCACTCTTTGGTCGCGTTGAGTGCCTTAACACGTTCCTCTGAAAGCGTGTTCTTCTTGTATAATTTACGCTGATTACTCTGCCATTGCCCCGATCTTTTCTCGTCCGCGTCTTCTGATTTTGGTGAAGGATACCTACCGAGTTTCTTGTAAATGGCGGTCCACTGTACACGGCGTGCGTCCCATCGTTCGTCAAAAGTCAAACACTTCATACGGACAAAGTCTTCGAATTCACCCGTTCGCTTTTCTTCCATCTTGATCGATTCCCCGCTAAACGTCGTGTCGTAGTTTGTGTTCACGGTTTTCAGACGCTTATGAAACTGCGGGTCCTGTTGTTTCAAGAGCGAAAGCGAGTTCACCGTTTTGGACAAGTCGTCGCACCAGAGAAACATGTGCATTTCTTTCGTAGGGTTTTTCGGGTCGAGACGCAAACCGCGTCCCAAACGCTGGACGGTCGTAATGTCGTTCGTGTGTTCGCCAACATTCGCCACGAACTCCGAGTCGCACGACACAAGGTCGACAGACTCGTTGAGTATCCGAACGTTGCTCAGGATTCGTATTTGCTCGTACCCGTCGCCCTCGAACTCGCTAAAAATGCGTTTACGTTCCTTTTTTTTCGTAGTACAATCCATATTCCATGTCTCGATGTCCAGCCCGTGGAACCGTAGAAAAACGTCGGTGATCACCTTGTTGAAGCGTTTACACTCGTCGATCGTTGTCATGTATGCGATACAACGCCGCTTCCCGAAACGAAGCATACCACACGCGAGGTAAAGCGCCATGTTGCAAAGCGTCGTTTCAGACGTCCCGATGAGTTCGTCTGGGATGGTCAAATCCAAACCGTCGGTGGGGTTCACCATCATGGGAATACACACGGTGTAGTCGACCAGGTGGTTGTTTTCGATGGCGTCTCGGATGTTGTACGTGTATGTTGTTTCGTAATCCAACACGTCGTCCAACTCCTCGGGAACCGTCGCGGTCAAGTAAAGCGACTTTGTGAACCGATTCGCAAAAGCACACAAATTTTCGTTGTTCAGGGCATTGTGCACCTCGTCCAAGACAAGATATGTTTTTGTCGTGTTGATATCGAGTATGGAGATAATGTTAACCAGGCTTTTATAGGTGACGTAAATACACAATTTTTTGGTCGACCGAATCTTGTTTTGAATTTCTACGGGGTCGGTCGTTCCTTCGCTGTCCACGACGATATGTGTGTGGTCGGGAAGGAATGACCGAACTCGTTCTTCCAGGTTTTCGACACTCACCAAAAGGGGTGCTGCAAAGATGAAGTGGTCGCACCGATTCGCCTCGTTGACCGCGATATGGGACGCGATGAGCGTTTTACCAGACCCCGTGATTAATCGTAGGAGGCATTTGGTAGTGGCCGAGTGAGCAACGGCGTCGACGGCTTCGACCTGGTACGAACGCAACCCGTAAGATGTTTCTGAACGGGATGTCTCTTGGATTTCCTCGTTGCTTGGGATGAACGGAACCACACAGTGCCGAATTCGCTCATCGGGATCGTTGATCGTTGTAATATTCTCGCCGAAGGAAATCTCAAGATTGTCTTTCGCCGTGTACAAGTAACCCAGAGTTTTCATTATCATACAAGAGTTCATGGTGAAGTTGGCGCAACATTCAGAAGTGACTCTACTAGACAAGTGGCATTTCATCTGTAGGATGTGGTACGTACCTTCTTTTTCATTGTCTGCGATTGCGTCCGCCCCGAATCGGTCACCAATGAGAATCTTTTTGTTCTTCAATTTATTTTTGTTGATGAGACGCTTCACGCGGTGTTTGTTTGCGTTCGTCACCAGCCCGCATTTGTAAAACACCTCTTCAGGAACAACATTCCAATGGTATGTTTTGTGTGTTGTTGTTTTCGCATGATGCTCCACGATTTGGTGTTCGTATTCTAACCAAAGTTCCATTGGATCACACATTCCAGTGCTGTTCTAAAGAGAGTGAGGGGTCTTTAAGTGATTCATGAAGGTTGAATTCAATTTTGGGTGGTGTTGAGAAACACCTTTTCTTTTTCTTTTCTTTACTCGAACGTCTACAGCTCGTTAAGCTGCTGCTCGATGAGATCAAAAGAGCGGTTGAATCTTAAGTGGAAAGAATTCTTTGATGAACAATCGACCATTGTGTTCGAATTCGGGAAGCTCTCCAACCAACCTGAACATAAGTTCATACATGTAATCATTATCATCTCCCAACTCAATCGCAACTCGTTTGTGACGAATCATGAAAGCACACATCTGTTTGTACTGCGCGGTCCGTTCCTTGTCCGATTCCTGGATAAGCTTGCGTAGCTCATTGGCATTTACGATTCCAATTGCCTGGAATCGTAATTTTGCTGTGATGTTCATCGTGTTAATAGTCCAGTCTTTGAACCACTTACGGTACCACGCGATAGTGATTTCGGGCTCGATCGCCTCGCGAAATCGAGCATCATTCGATACTCCACCAAAAGCTTTCAACGCTGCGAAGATTGCCGACGGGTCTTCATCGTCAAGTTGAAGAAGTTGCTGTGCAATACACTGCGCGATACAAGGGTCCTCAATTACATTCTTGATCATCTTCCCAGAAGTTGCGCGCGAAGATGAACGAGTCATCATGTTGCTTGCTGGTGTAACCTACCTCATCAGAGTCTTTAAGTTGAAATTGAAGGTGGTTATAACAAAGCAAGAAGCCATGGATGGCTGCAATCTTCGCAGATTAACATATTTTTACACTTAAAGAACATCAGGTATATTAGTACAATGCACCTCATCATGAGTGATGCAATTGAAACTACCAGGATTCATGATCGACAGTTACCTTCAAACAAGAGCCGTTCAAAATATGACTCTGTGGAGGAATACAAGAAATCCAACGTTCGTCAGAAGCAGTACTTGGATGTATGTGGGTCATTGGCTGTCAAATCACCATTGACCCATAAACATGGTTGTATTATTGTGAAGGGAAACAAAATCATATCCAAAGGTTATAACAACAAGACGAACGTGTACAGCGAGAGTAGCATACACGCTGAGATTGCAGCTCTTCGCAAAGTGAAACATCTCTTGGATGAAACATGTACAATGTATGTTGTTCGGATAGGTACTCCAGAGCAATATGCTTTCAAGTACAGCAAGCCATGCGCAACATGTGCGAGTATGATTACCAAATTTAAGATTCGTACTGTTTTCTACAGTGTCAATTCATATTAACAATTTTAGTGGTTCAATGATTCCTTCCTAGAACTAATATAAATTGATATTATAATGGTTAATACGATGAAGAAAAATCCTACACAAACCCTATTGGTGGCGAGTATCATCCTTGTGTTCATCCTGTTGATGGTTCAAATATGTCGTCGTGAAACACAGGTGGAAAAACTAGACTTTCTAAAAAGACTGTTTGGGCTTGACGACGACGATAACAGCAGCAGCACAGCGAATAGCACCTTAAGCACAGCGAATAGCACCTTAAGCACAGCGAATAGCACCTTAAGCACAGCGAATAGCACCTTAAGCACCTTAAACACAGCGACTCTCCTTCACTGGTACGACTTTTCCAAAGAATCATCTGAAATACCTGGTTATTATTCTGGTGTCTTTCCGATACAGGTATCTTGTCTTGAACAAGTGTCAAAAAACCCTTTGTTTGCCCTGACGCGATATTTTCAACACGAAAAGTATGACGGTGCATACATCGATGTCCCAAATAGGGGTATGTTTTATCGGATGAAGATGGTTAGTACACAAGGTTTCGAAGGCCATAACCAGGGTCTGACCACGCTAAAAAGAAATTATACCCTTCAAACACAAATCATCAGAACCACCGACGGGGTTGATGAATTTATGCCGAGTCTACCACCCATGCCTACTACATCCAATTACACATGTCAAGTTGAGTTTATGACTGATGACTCTAATGGCTATATCAATTTCGAGGTGACATGGGGTGCACCAGTTCTCTGGGGTTTAGGTGATCCTCGGAGTGGCTCCACGAACCCACACACCTCTGATTTAATAATGATAAAATTTAACGAATGGGGGGCGCCAAGTGGTGGTTATGTTGAGTTTGTCAATTACATGAAACTCCCAGGAGACCATATTGCCGCCACAAAGTACAACAAAGTTGCTGGAGGCGATAGGGTAGCGAAAGCTAAGTTCAGAAAAAGTACTTCTCTTTTAACTCTTCTAGGCACTTTTGGCACTTATGTTTCTCCCTACAACCCCTACAACCTGGACCCGTGTGCTACTGATAGTGATACCTCCTGTGACGACGAGCCCGACTACGCAAGTGAGTTACCTTCGTCCACCGCTCCTTCCTTACATTACCGTCATATTGTGACGGGTGTGTACAATACCAATCAAACAGG
>Ga0302136_1001175_pt1 | contig 12091 bp, 9 predicted proteins | sample CBN3_20m_MG_FD_203116 | JGI IMG/M metagenome (GOLD analysis project Ga0302136, IMG submission 203116) | Marine microbial communities from Western Arctic Ocean, Canada - CBN3_20m | ecosystem: Environmental > Aquatic > Marine > Oceanic | place: Canada: Western Arctic Ocean | collected 2017-09-15
TTTACTTCGGTGTCTCCATTTACATATAATTGTTTATTAAAATTATTTGTGGAATTTATACTAATATCTTTATTAATATATGTATTCGAAGAATTATTAAACCAAAAACTACCCGCCTCATAATCATAATTTCCTATAAATTGGAGTGTTTTATTTGTAGTTTCTGTTATAATAGCAATTTGTAATGTAGTTTTTATATTTGCTTCTAAAACAATAGGATTAGTTAATCTATAATAATTATTTGTATATGTTGTTGAAATAGAATTTACAGTAATACCAGTTTGATTTGTAATAATAGATTTATCGCTAGTATTATAAATATATAAATGAGTAATATATACTTTACTATGTGATATTAAATCAATAGTGTATGAAGTTGCTTGGGCAATAGAATAATGTGAAGATTTAAATTCTAATTTGGTATTGGGTCTATTATCATTTGTATTGATATATAATTCATTATTATTATTTTTGTACCATTTATAATTTACCGATTTTGTATCTGGACTGGAGTATGTTAATTTACCAATATTTATTTGATTATCTTTTGTATTTTTATATAAAATATGAATAAAATTATTATCATATGTAGCGGTTGGTTTATTAAATAATAAATTTCCAGAAATAATAATGTTTCCTTGTATATCTATAGAATTTGTAATTTGTAATTTTTCTTTAGGGTTATGTGTTCCTATACCAACCCTTGTATCAGTATTTACATTAAAAATATTTACACTTGGGATAAATTCGTTATTGAAATTGAATTGTTGATAATCTGTAATTAAGTTATTATTCATTATTAATATATAATGTGAAAAAAAAACTTATAATTTTTCTAATAAATAATATCAAAACATTCTTGAATATTGTTAATTATTACTTCTTCACGCATAGAATTAGCATTAAAATATAATGATGATTCAGAATTAAAATCTAATGTATTATTTATATCTAATGTTTCTGAATTAATAGAATCCGCATTTATATAAGAAATTACGGATGAATCAGATACTTTTAATTTAAAAACTTCATTTTTATTTATAATTCCGGTATTATTTTGTAATTCATAAAGATTTGTTGTATCGTGAATCATATATTTTTTTGTTAATGTATTATAATACATTTGAGGTTTAGTAGTAGTAAATGTATCATTTGTTCGTGTAGGCAATTTTAATTTATTATCTACTATTAAATTTATAGTATCCAGATTATCGGTATATGTAAAAGTATCCGAATCTAATAAATTATTTACAATTATATTATTTGTTTGTAATGTATTTGTATTATGAGTTGGATATAAAAAATTATCCATATTATTTACAGTTAGATTTCCGGATATAGTAACATTTCCATCTACATATAATTTATCATTAGTATTATTATAACTTTTATCGGGTTGAATTATATTTAGATTAGTAAGTATATTAATATTATCATAAGTATTATTTAACAACGATTTATTATTATATTGATAATTTATAGTAGATTTATTTAAATGTATAGAATAATTAGGATTTATAAAAGAAACATTAGAATTAAAATTAATATTGTTGGTAATATTCAAATTATTCATTGTAATAAATCCTGTATTTTTAACTTTAAAATGACTACCAACACTGAATATTTCATCTGCAGTTAGTGTTGTTGTTCCTATTCCGAGTGATTTTTTATCTGAATTTATTATTATAGAATTATGATTAGGTTCAATTCCATTTATATTATTTGTTCCTTCTAAAATTATACGATTAGAAATTAATGTTGGTGTAGTTAATATATTAGTCACGTTTATATTACCTGTAATATGAACATTACCAATTACATGTAAATTTTTTTCTGGAATAGATGTGCCGATACCAATAGAATTAATAGAAAATGTTGTAGAATTAACTTGATTCCATCTACTTCCTGAATAATAATCATAAACACCAGATAATTGTATTTTATAACCATCTAAGTTTTTGATAGTAATTGTATAAGAAGTATTAGCTTGAAGAGTAATGAAATTAGATAATTTAAAAAATGAAGAATTCAGTGAAGGTAATAATGTGGATTGAATATCGTTTGTTTCTAAAATAATATTAGTTTGATTTAAACTAGATATTTCAACATTATTTAATAGTGTATTATCAGATTTTAAAATATAAATATGTCGCAAAGTTAAGGTAGTTGTAGGTAAAATATTAATCTTAAATGAATTACTATTTGTAGTATAATATGGTGAAAAATAATCTAATCGCGTATTATCAGAATTATCTCGTAAAGTTAATTTAACATTATTATTATTTGCTATTGACCATTCAATACCAGTATTTTCAAATGTTGAAGAAACTAAATTGGGTAATATAAAAGTATCATTAGAATCAAATTGTAAGGCAGAAATATAATTAGTATTTACAGAGTTTGTAATATTATAAAAAAAATTATCTTGAATATGTAAATTTGCCGTAGATACATTACCTTTTAATTGAAGAAAAGAATTAGCAACAGTTGTTCCTATACCAACATGGCGCTGGTTTGTAGTATTTGTGTTAAAAATGAATTGGGTGGGTGTAAAATCATTATCATAATTAAAAGTGGAGTAGTTAGAACTCATTTAATATATTAAAATATATTATTACAAATAAAAAAAAATTTATTATGAATTTAAATACTATATTATCAATTAAAATATTTAATTTTACAAGTAATACCGGTATCTATAAGATAAATAAGTGTATCATTAAATGTTGTTAATTCAAAATTATTGATTATAAAAAATTTATCTTGTGTAGGATCGTAAAAAGAGTTAGTTAATTCATTTTCATATGCTTCTGTATTTGTTATAGTAGGAACATAATCCGGAATATAATACCCACTTGTAATATTATTATTGGTAAATATTAATTCTGTATTATTATTTTTTGGATCTCCTAAATAAAATTTTTTAGTAGTTCTATCATAGTATGTATTTATTAAATCATTTTTATTAAATGTATTATTAATTGTAACAAATTTTGTAGAATCATTATACTCATAATAAACACGATTATTTGCCGTTAATATTGGATTTGTTTGATTATTTGCTTGAATAGAACTTAAATTTAGTTGTAAATCAGTAGTATATATAGAAGGTCTAATAATATAATCATTTGTAGTATTAGTTTTATGAATTACTTTAAAAGAATTATATTTATTTAAAAAATCACGAATAGGCGATTCAAAATTAAAATTGAATTGATAAGTTAAAGTATCATTTTGAGAGTTAGAACTTGTTATAATAACATTATTAGCATTAGTCATTTGCGCCATATCTATATTTTCAAATGTATAATCTGTTGTAGTAATCGTTTTTGAAAATATTGAAGTTGTATTATATTTAAAATGATATGTATTAGTAGTATATGGATTAAAACTTAAATTCATAAAAGTTGGGGTGAGAATACTATTATAAGAATAATTAAATAAACGGGAATTGAAAGAGGGAGTTAGTAATGTAGGGTCATCAAATGTTAAATAATTTAATTCTGAATCAGAATTATTATATTTTATAGAACTCCACTGGGTTCCGTTAAATATTTCCCCATACAATGAATTAGTATTATATTGAAATGAACCAACATTAATTTTATTTGTATTAGAGGGTATATAAGTATGTTTTTTAGGTAAAATAAGTTTTTTGGATACATTATGTTTTTTAGCGGATGTTTGGTCTGATTGTGTATATAATAATTCAGAAACACCATTAAAATCATAATTAAACTGATTATTCATATCATTTTTAGATGCAAAATAAAAAGATGAACTGTCCGTTTTACCATATATTTTATTATTTTGGGTATTATAAACTAATGTACCTTCTTGAATATTAGATGTATCAATGGTTTTAGGTAAGGTTAAAACTGTATTAGTGGTATTAGTAGTTTGTAAATCATTAGCATAAATTAGATTTTTAGATAAGGTATGACTTGTGTTTTTTAAATTTGAAGTATTTAATGTAGATATACGAAAGTTTTTGATATTATTAATATTTAGATTTCCATTAACATTTAGATTTTTAGAAATAGTAGTATTTCCTTTTACATATAAAACATTAGTAATAACAGAATTATTTATATCTGATAGATTAAGTTTTTTTTGGAAATGGATTAAAGATTGACTTGGAGTAGAATTATTTTGATAGGGTTTTGAGATATGTATATTTTTGGATATAATATTATGTTTGCTATTAACATTATTAAAAATAAGAAAATTATTATGATTATGTGAAATAGAATTTATGGTAGAATTGAAATAAATTGTATTTGAATTAGTTTGAATATTGAAAAAAGTATTATTATTTGAATTGATAATTAAATCATTAGATACATCAAAAAATTCATTTGTTTGAGTAGTTCCAATACCTATATTTTTTTCTTTTGAATTAATAATAAGTTTATTAGAGGTAATTGAATTTATAGTAGAAATGTCATGGTTCGTAATATTAGTAATATTAGATGTATTACTAGTAATATTTTTATCAATACTTATATTTTCTGAAATTTTCGCGTCATTATTTATATGAAGTTGTTTGGAAATAATAGAAGTACCAATACCGACTTTATTAAAAATATATACATTATTAGGTAGTGTAGAGGTATTAGTATTCCACAGTAGACTATTATTGAAATCATATTTACCTAATAAAATAATATGAAATGGATATATTGGGATAGTACCACTTATAGTAATACTATTATTGAAATTTTTTTGAAGTATTATTGGTGTTTCTAATTTATAATAAAATTCTGATTCATTTTGCACTGATATAGTATTAATAGTAATATTGGAATAATCGGTGTTTGAAAATTGTTGAGTATTTATATTTTGTTTTTTATAAATATAAAGATGAGTTATAGAGATTTTATATTTTGAATAAAAATTTATTTTTTTACCTGTAGCACTATTTGTAATTTCATACTCAATAGATTTAAATTGAATAGGAGTATTATCACGTTTATTATAAAATTGTAAAGATAAGTTATTATTGGTTTGCGTCCATTCATATTTATTGGCATTAAAACTATTTGGTTGGTCTATTAATTTTAATGGTGTAATTGTATTTGTATTTACATTATATTCTAAAAAATGTTTATTTTGGTTAGGATATTTATTTTTGAAAATCATATTTCCGTGAATATTTATATTTCCAGTAGTAGATAAATTACCTTTGATATCTAATGTATGAAGAGGGTTAAATGTTCCTATACCAATATTTTGATTATTAAAAATATTATAACTGTAGTGAAAATCGGTGTTATAATTAAAATTAGATGTTGGATAATTGGTATTCATTTATTTATATATTATATATAAAGTTTAAAAAAAGTTTAAAAAGGTAAAAAATATGTAAGAAAATTTTAAAAAATATAAATTAAAAATTAACATTGAGTATATATATTATAAATTTGTTCGGGAAGGGTAATAGGTGATACTAAATCAATAACATTATTTTTATTATGTTCTATTATATGTTCTATTGGTTTTTGTTTTTCTAGATGTATTGTATTTTGTGAATTAATAAGTAGACATACAATATCAAAAATGTTATTAATATATAAATTCTTCAAGACTGATGTTTCAATAAATTTCATATTATGTATTTTACATAAATCCCATATATTAGAATAGTTAATATTTGGAGTTAAATCTAACTTATTCCCTATAAGAATAAATTGAATTGTAGAATCAGTATTATCTTTAATAGTAGGAATCCAATAGTTTTCCAAAGATTCTAGAGAAATTTTATTAGATAAATCAAAAACCAGTATACATATTCGAGCGCCCCTATAATATAATTTAGTTAAGGCGCGAAATCTTTCTTGTCCTGCACAGTCCCAGATTTGTAAAGTGATATCGTGTTTTTCAATATATTTTTCTGTAAATTCTGTACCTAATGTTGCTTTAGGGTTATAATTTTTTTTTGAATAAGTATTTAAAATAGACGTTTTACCTACACCAGAGTCACCTACAAAAATAACTTTATACTTTGTTGAAAATTGTGAATTATACATACTATGTATAATATTTAATTTATATATTATATAGCGAAAATAAAAATAAATGAGTTAGTTTGCAAAAATGTCAATGAGTTCTTCTATATTGTCAACTGGGACATCTGGAAAAATATTTTCTATTTGAGAGATTATAATATTATTAGAATTATAATTTATAATATTTTGTAATACATTTATATTACATGTTCTTATATAAAAATTAATAAAGGTGTTGTTTTTTTCTAACATTTCTATTATTTCTTTTTGATTATTACGAATAATATTATAAATATTGTTCTTATGATATTTTTTTAGATAAAGTGTAATATAATCAATTATATCTGTTTTTAAAACAATAATAAAAGAAATTAAATCTGGATATTTCTGAAGAAGTTGTAAATATTTACTTGTAATATTATCTATATCTATTTTATCATTATAATTAGTATCATTAGTATCATTAGTATCATTAGTATCATTAGTATCATTAGTATCATTAGTATCATTAGTATCATTAGTATCATTAGTATCATTAGTATCATTAGTATTAGTATTAGTATGGTTGTCATTAGTATCATTGTAATTAATGTTACCATTTTCCCCATTAGTGACAATGACATTATTTTTATTTGACATTGTTTTAGGTAAAACAGATTTAGTATTAAATAAATTTAGTGGAATAATAATAATAATATTATTTATGTATTCAATAGATAAATTAATATCTATTATTTTAAAATCATTCAAAAAAGATACTTCATTTAAATCAATATTATTTTTATTTAAAAATACTTTATAATCTTTTATAGAACTATTGCTGATATATTCAGTAATAAAATAGATATCTTTATTAAAATCATAAAATTTAATTTCTTTATTCATATAATTTAATATATATATATATTATTATTTATATATTTTATAAATAATGTTAATTGAAATGTCTGAAAATTGATTTTCATTTATATAAATTTAATTCACTTAAAAAACTAATTATTTATTATATATAATGGCATTCTGTGAGGTAATGAAACAATTTACTTTAAACGAAAAAAATAATATAGCACATTCACTTGAATCCAGTGCAGGTGAATGTTTAGGAATGGTAAATTTATGGAATAATGCAATTGGGAAAAGAGGTAGTGGAAAAAGTAATGGGATTAGTTCATGTGATATAGATGAAAATAAGTTAAATGAAACAGTAAATTTTATATATGATAAAATTGATAATTTAAATTCATTTCGTGAAAAAAAAGAATATTGGTCTTATTATATTAAATTGTTATTTAAGATAAGAGATCATAAGGATGGAAATGGAGAACGTTTATATTTCTATAAGTTATTTTTAAGATTACATGAAAAAATACCGTGTGTTGTAGAAGAAACATTACCATTATTAACTGGTGGATATAATAATAATATGGATTTAGATTCGGAAAAACCCTTTGGTTCATTTCTAGATTTAAATAAGTTATATGATTTATGTGAATCTAAACATGATAATTTGAAAATAGCAATAGTAAATTATTATATAAAGTGTTTGATTAAAGATAGATATTCTACTACACCAACACTTGCTGTTAAATGGATTCCTCGTGAAAATAAGAAGCATGATAAAATGGCTAAAGATATTGTAACAGCATTATTTATAGATAATGAACCATTAAATAAAAAAATGAAGAAATATCGTAATTTTATTAAAGGTATTATGGATAAAATAGTTATAATTGAAAAATTAATGTCAGAAGGGCGATGGGATGAAATAGAAGTAAAAAATGTTGGAAGTAAAGCTTTATTAAAATATTTATATGCTTTTAAAAATGAACATAAAAAAACTGGTGTAATCAGACATCCAGATGATGAAAAAAGAATGATTTTGAGAGAAAAAATGCTGACAGAATTTAATAAATCTCCTGAAGAAAGTAGAGTGAATATTAGCGGACTCCAACCATATGAAATTACACGTGAAGTTATTAATGGTAAAATATTGGAGGAACAAGAGGCTAGTATAGTTGCATTGTGGTCAAAATTCGAGTATGAGTGGAATAAAGATTTAGAAAAATCTGGTATTAATAATCAATCAATGGATTTAGTTATTATGTCAGATGTTTCTGGTTCTATGACTGGAATTGCAATGGAAGCATGTATTTCATTATCATTATTATTTGCAAATAGATTGAAAAAACCTTGGAAGAATAAGGTACTCACATTTGATTCTGAACCACAATGGTATGATTTTCCTGAACATATGAATATTGTGGAAAAAATTGAACATTTGTTGCAAGCACCGTGGGGTGGTGGGACAAATATTGGTTTAGCATTAGAACGTATGTTAGATACTGCTGTTAAAAATAGAATAACACCAGAAGACATGCCTGGTAAATTATTAATTTTATCTGATATGCAGTTTGACCAAGCATGTAATCCAGGAGACACATTTTTAACTGGTTATGAATTTATAGAATCAAAATATAAACTTTATGGATATACTATGCCACATATTATATTTTGGAATCTGAGAGGAAATACACCTGGATATTCAAATAAATCTGAACAGAAGGGAACAACAATGGTGTCTGGTTTTGGTGCCTCTTCATTTAAGGCATTTATGAGTGGTAAATTTAATATTGATAATACACCATGGGATACATTAAAAGATATGTTAGATTCTGAAAGATTAAGAAAATTAGATAGAATTTTAAATATTTATTTGTAATATATTTTCGTAATATAATTATAAAAAAAATAGAAATATTAATATGCGATTAATACCATTATTAGGATTGCTACCATTCATAATATGTTTTATAATAAATTTAAAATTGTCTTTTTATGGAATAATACCTTTAATAGTATTTATAAATGGGGTATTATTTCATGGATATTTTCCAAATTCATTAAAAATAAGATTATATGATATATTTGTAAATGTTTTATTATGTATATATATAAATGTTCAAAGTAAAAACCAACCTTATATACTAATAATAACATTTTTTACTCTATGTGTATATTTAATAAATTCCACAGAATTACATTCAGATATTATTCATGTAGTATGTATTCAATGGGTTTTATTACACCTATATAATAACTCATATATTAACTAATAAATCAACTATTATTTAAAATAATCATTTCACTTTTTTTTTGTAAATCTTTTTGAAATTCATTATTATTTATATAACTATCATGAAAGTGTTCCATTACAGCTTTTGTTTTTTCGGGTATAATATCAGTTTTGTCTTCATTAGCATAATGATCAACTAATATATAATATTTATCATCTACTAAAGTTGCTAACGTTTCTTTCTTATCTTGAAGTTCCCATTTATCATTTTTGCGTATTTTTACATAAGGTTCTTTTTTATTTGTAATTTTTATATTGTGATTTTCGGGATGACTTGGATTAAAATGAATATTTTCTATTAATTTAGGAATAGATGTAAATGCGCCCTGTAAAAGATTATTTAGATAATCTTTATTTAGATAATCTATATTTTCATTACCATAATTATTAATATTAATATTTATAATTTTATTTTGATTATTTGTTGTATTATTTGTTATATTATTTATAGTTGAAGTATTTTTACTGAATTCTATTAATAAATCCTCCACTTTATCTTGTAATTCTTCTTGTTTCTTTTCTAAAAACCTTATTTTTGTATCTTTTTTATTTTCATTTTTATCTTTTTTTTGTTTTATTTTGCAACATTTTAGATGTTTTGTTAGTCCTGTTTTACGAGTAAATGTTTTTTCGCAAAAATCGCATTTTATGGGCCTTTTTTGGGTGCTGTTTGGGTGCTGGTTGGGTGCTGTTTGGGTGCTATTTGGGTGCTGTTTTTCATTTTCAAAAAGTGCTAGTTGGGTGTCAAAAGGTGCTGTTTGGGTGCTAAAAAGTGCGCCCGGATTGTATTTTTTTATTACATTTGTAAAATCATATAGTTTACATATATTTTCTATACTAATATTATCGAGTGTAGGATAACATATATTTTTACGATTTAAATGTCGTATTAGGTTTATTTTTTGTTTTGCATTATAACCACACCTTTTACATATATATTCTACCATTATATACTATATAATATATAATTGTTTTAACGGTTTTAGTTTTAAGTAATTTGAAGTAATTTTAAGTAATTTTAAGTAATTTTAAGTAATTTTTAAGTAATTTTAAGTAATTTTTAAGTAATTTTTTAAGTAATTTTTAAGTAATTTTTAAGTAATTTTAAGTAATTTTAAGTAATTTTAAGTAATTTAAAAAAAGGGGGGGGGGAAGTTTATTAAATAAAAGTATTTTGAAATTTTTTTTTTTAATAAATATTTTATAGGAAAATGAAAAATATTTTTATTTATAATAATTAGTATATAAATAGAATTTAATATATATATTTATTATATTTATGTCAGAAATAGTTACAGTAGATAAATTTGATGACATGAATTTGAAAAATAAATTATTAAGAGGGATTTATGGATATGGTTTTGAAAAACCCTCAACTATTCAACAAAAATCTATTTTACCATTAATAACGGGTAAGGATTTAATAGCACAGGCACAGTCAGGTTCAGGAAAAACTGGTGCATTTTGTATAGGGGCATTAGAAAGAATTGATACAAATATAAACAATGTTCAGGTAATAATATTATCACATACAAAAGAATTAGCAAGACAGACACATACTGTATTTAATAGTTTAGGTGATTTTCTGAATATTAAAACAGCCTTAGTAATAGGTGGTATAAATTTAGATGAATCTAAAAAAACACTAAAGAATGGTGTTCATGCTATAATAGGTACTCCGGGTAGAATTCTCCATATGTTAAATGATAAATGTTTTAATATAAAAAAAATGAAACTATTAATAATAGACGAAGCCGATGAATTATTAAGTACTGGATTTGAAGAACAATTAAAAAATATAATAGAAATATTAGATAATAATATTCAAATAGTGTTATTCAGTGCAACTTTATCGGAAAGATGTTTATTTTTAACGGATTTTTTTATGAAAGAACCATTAAAAATTTTTGTGAAAACTAATGAACTAACACTTGAGGGTATAAATCAATATTATATAAATGTTGAAAAAGAGGAGTGGAAATTAGATGTTTTATGTGATTTATATGAGTCGATAACGGTTTCACAAACAGTAATATTTTGTTCGTCAAAAAAAAAAGTAATTTGGTTACAAAAAGAGTTGGAGGCGCGTGAATTTACCACTAGTATAATACATGGTGATATGTTTAATGACGATAGAGTAAAAATAATGACAGAATTCAGGTCGGGATCTTCAAGAATATTAATATCAACAGATTTATTAGCGCGAGGAATTGATGTTCAACAAGTATCACTTGTTATTAATTATGATATGCCACAAGGTGTTGAGGGTAGAGATAATTATATACATAGAATAGGTAGAAGTGGAAGATTTGGTAGAAAAGGTGTAGCGATTAATTTTTTAAGATATGATGATATAAATATGATGAGAGACATCGAAAAATTTTATGATACACAAATTGAAGAATTGCCCCAAAATATTAACGATTTATTATAAAAAATATTTGTCAGCATCTGTAATATTTTCAATAATATGAGGCATATTTTCAGGTTTATATAAATCAATAATTTGGTTTAAAGATTCTCTTAAAACATAATTTTTAATTATTATACATATTGATTTTATATTTGATATAAAAAATGTTTCATGTTTATTAAAATGTTTATTATAAATAGGGGAATTGTATATTAGGAAACTACTACTCGTAATACTTAGATTTGTAAAATCATATAAAATATAAAAAAATATATTATTTTTTTTACAATTATCATAAAATGTATCAAGTGTTTCATGTATTGTATTAGTGTCTTTTTCGGTTAGTACTTCTTCTAAAAGTTCTATATGTAGAATATTATTTATATAATGAATATATATTTTATGTTCTACAAAAAGTAATATATTATTTTCTTGAATTAGAGTGTTCATAATATTATTTATATAAATAATATTATTTAATTTGTAAATGAAAACTCAATTTCTTCATCATCAAATATAAATTATATAAAAAAAAAA
>Ga0302136_1001185_pt1 | contig 12068 bp, 1 predicted proteins | sample CBN3_20m_MG_FD_203116 | JGI IMG/M metagenome (GOLD analysis project Ga0302136, IMG submission 203116) | Marine microbial communities from Western Arctic Ocean, Canada - CBN3_20m | ecosystem: Environmental > Aquatic > Marine > Oceanic | place: Canada: Western Arctic Ocean | collected 2017-09-15
AAGAAAAAAAAGAAAAAAAAGAAAAAAAAAATGTAGGTGGAAACCTAATAAAAAATATTAACAACAAAACACAATATTTTAAGATAAAAGAGAGTTCAAATCAAGATAAAATAATAATATTAGACGATACAAGCACTAAAACAAAACTAGTAAATGATGATAAAAAAAATACAGATATTCCACATAATAGTATATGGGAAATAAAAAGTATAGATGTGGGATATAGTATATTAAATACTAGTATTTCTACCCCATTTACACTAGCATATAATATAATCGAAGATAAATATGAAAAAAACAAAAATATAGTTATACCTTCTATAATTGAATATAAAATGAAATTGGTAAGAAATAAAAATGTATTTAATATATATTTTGCAGATTTTAAAAGTATAAAAGATAAAAGTAAAAATGAACTACAATATTTGGTAATAGATAATGATAATGATAATATTTTAATAGCAAAATCCGAAAAAGAAATAAATGATAGTAAAAATAACCCTATACCTTATGTAAAAGGAGAATTTATTATAGAACCATATAAATTAAATTTATTTAAAAAAAATAATGAAACAATATCACATTATGAAAATTTCGTTAATCATTTTAATTATGAAATATTTAATTTAATGTTTTCAATAAATTTTAAACATATTTCAGCACCTGAAATATATGAATATAAAAATAATAATAAATTAACTAATAACAGTAATAGATATAATATATATCCAATAAATTGGATAGCTGGTCCAAACAAATCTCCAGATAATACACGTGGAAAATTTAAGGGGGATGGAAAAATAGATTCACGTAATAAAAATTTATATGAAGGGGTTAATCAACAGTTAATTATATGTGATAGATATTATAAAATTAATAATTTTACAAATATATCTGATAAATATAAAGAAATTTTTAGTAACTCTACCAGTAAGGCAAGTAAATTAATAGATAAAAATAATTTAATTGCATTATGGAATATAACATATAATGATACTGATGGAACATATAAAATATTTAATAAATTTCATAGCGGTTATTCTATATTGAAGAATATAATAAAAAATTCAAAAGCATTTTTTGAAGGTTCAAATTATATGAATGTCAATGATGATAAAGATTTAATTATTACAAATGAAAACATATATTTGGAAGAGTTGCCTGATATGAAAGATCATTATAATTTATTATTTAATTTAATAGTGAATGGTGTTTCTGAAAAAATGTATATTTCTACAAGTAATTGGGGGGGTATTCTTGTTGCAAGAAAAGTAACAGATAGATTTACAATGTCGATAAAAAAACAAAATGCATTTATAATTAAATTAAATGAAGAAGATACCAGAACAATAAAAGAGATAAATATAAAAAAAACATTATTGGGTTTAACCAATGAAGAAATGAATGAAATTATACCGGGTTCTGTTGCTCTTGATGGAGGAGGTAAAAATATATATCCAAAAATAAACGATGGTATATTAAGAGATTATATAAATAATATTTTATATACTAAATATTATAACAATTTACAGTTTTCAACAAAAGATAAATATATAAACTATATAGAACAAAATAATACATATTTAACAAAAAAACTGGGTGGAACCAACCCTATTATGTTAAATAATATAAATAAAATATTAGACCGGACACATAATGTTCAAAATACTATTGAGTATATTCAATATATATTTAATATTAAGAAATATAAGTCACCTATATATGATAATAATCCCATAGGAGAGATTCTAACAATAGGTAGTAATGAAGGTAATATTAATAATTTTTTTATTAAGATAAATGAAACAATAGAAGGCAGTAAAAAATATATGATGATTATAGGATTCACTAAGGTTTTAGAAAGTAAGGGGGGCGGGCATCAAAGAGGCCCGGGTATGGTTCGTGATGAAAATATACAAATACCATTAGATAAAATAATAAGCAACAATAAGGGAAAATTTCCTTCTAATATAAATTTTAAATTAGAATATAAAAAACCTTATTTATGTGTTTTTATATCATATCTACATAAAGACACAGATACTGGTGTGATGACTGAAATTAAAGGTTATTTAGATGAATTTGGTATTATTAAAGCAGGTATAACGAAAGAAATACAATTTGAGATATTTTTCCCATCATATATAAATCCATGGTTTTCGGTGGGTACAAATAAAAATATAAATATAACAGACAATCCTTATGGGGAGGGTTTTTTAAATGAAAAATATAGAACAAATAAAACTATACAAAATGTTAAATACAATAGTATGAATAATGATACTATACATATATTATCAACACTTGAAAATAATATCAAATACGAAAAACTAGATAAATCAAATAATTCAATAAATTTTGAAAAAAATCAAGTATTATCATTTAAAATCAAATTAAAAAACTTTAAAAATCTGCAAGCCCCCTTCTCTTATAATTTATTTTATATACAGGGAAAAAATAACAAAATGAATTTTGCACTAAAGACACCAGAAGCTCAAATGCTGGCACCTTCAAAGATTAATTTGAAAATGCCCGGAAATGGTATCGCTAATAAATATCTTTCTCCATATATTAAAGAAGGTGGGGATTATGAATGGTACGACAAAACAAATGATGCTGTCCTAGATTGGTCGATAGAGTATAACATTAAACAAAGTATCGCGAGCAATAGGGGGACTGTGTTTATTGATATAAAAAGTAATATTACTGGGAAGTATATACATTCCGATAATTCTAATGGAGAAGGGTTGGTACTTGGGGATAAACCTTCAACGCCTGCATGGGAAGTAAAAATGGATTTGTACTATATTGCGTTCGGGGGAGGTAGATTGCAAGTTTATTTAAAAAGCACTGCAGGAAATGGCTATTTGGGGGTTAATTCAAATGGTAAGATGAAATGGAACAAATCACCTATAAAAGATTGGACCAAATTTATAGGATTCGGGAATGGCAGACCGCGCTCTGATTTGGAGTCATTACATCAGAATCAGGCACCACAAATGACGTGGGTAATTGAATGTATGCCAATGATTAAAATGGAGTTTGGGAGTCGCGGTGGGTTTTACAAAATAACTAATTTTAATAGTAATATTGATACCATTAATGATAAAATTAACAAGAACACTAATTGGAAAGGTATTGATAAAACAGATGAAATTATATTAGATTTTATACCGATAGATAATCAATATGCTTTAACAATTCATAATAATAATAACAAACTTATATCTTATAGTAAGGGTATAGATTTATCTGATTTATATAGTTCAACTACAAATAAAATAAAAATAAATGAAAAACACTTTTCAGATATTGAAATATCTTATAAAGTTGGGACTTCTTATTATACTGACTATAATGCGGCAAGTATAGCTAAATGGAAGACAACATTAATTTATACTAAAATACCATATTATTTTAGAAACCAATCGGATATTAAGTCATTTATGGGGTCTTGTGGGTATTCAAAAGTATGTCCATCCAATTTTGCTGTAGGAACATATAAACCATATAATTCATATGTTACAAAAACTCCGGACTGGAGTACATGGATATTTAAAAAAAAAAATAATCCTGACTCAGATGAACCTTTATCTTTTAATGATATAGTAACTATTCAACTAAAACATATAGAGTCACAAGTTGATTCTTATTTAATAACATGTGGTTACTCTAGTTGTAGCGGACAGTTGGCGGTATCTGTCGGGCGAAAAGGAGATACTAATGACGGTTATTGGAAAATTGTGTCACCCGAAGGGAAAACAGGAGTTATTAAATTAACTGATAAAATTAAATTATTAAATTTATGGGGAGAATCTTGGTATTTGAATACTTGTGGTATGACTAGTGATTGTGGAAGCAACCCATATTATCAAGTAACTGCTGTAAAAAAAAGTCATGGAGATGCTGGTAAAAATAGATCTAACTGGACTGTAATTAAAGATATATCTAACATAGCTGACAAAGCTCAGAAAGCTGCAGATGAGGCGGCTAGACTGGCTAAGATTGAGGCGGCGAGACTGGCTAAGATTGAGGCGGCGAGACTGGCTAAGATTGCTGCCGAGGCGGCTAAAAGGGCTAAGATTGCCGCTGCTGCGGCGGCAGCAAAGAGGAGGGAAATAGCTCTAAGGCTTAAAGACGGTCAGGTACTATATTTATCAAAGTATTCCCGCCCTTATCCTTGGAATATGTGGTGGCCATCCACAAATTATTTTTGTAGTAATGGAAGAGAACGCGGTTCAATTAGTTGGGGGAGACAGGCTAGTTCTTTTTGTGGATGGAAAATGTTTTTTCCCGATAGGAAATCTGGAGAAGATATAATAAGTGGTTCTAGAGTACATTTATATGGTATTAAGTCCGGAAAATATTTTCATAGCAATCACTGGAATGGCACTATGTCTTGGGGAGGTAAAAATATTTCAGTCGGGTGGACGATACATTTTGAGGGTGATCTAAGAAATGGCACTTATATACATTTAAAGAGTATTCGTAATGGAAACTATTTTACCACAGCGAATAACAGAGTGCCAAGTCATCCCATGGCCGGTTATGGGACGCTCATGTCCAGAGCAAGGTGGGGAAGGGGCTCATCAAAATACAGCGCACTTAAAATTACATTTTAAAATATAATTTTAAATAATAATAATGATATTCTAAAAAACTTATTTCACATACTCACATCCACTTAAAACATAATTAGTAAATAATGTGCTATAAATGGAAAAATAAAATTTATAAAATAAATTTTCGTATTTTTTTTTTAATCTATATATATATATATAAATATAAATGAACAATATATTTTTTATAGGTTGTATTATTTCAATATTAATTATTTTATATTATAATTATAAAAATAATTTAAATAACACTAATTTAAATAAAAAAGAAAAAAAATATATAAATGGTGGTAATGAAAGAAATAAATTAAAATATGGTATAAGATATTTTTTATATAACCATGTTAAAGATATTAAAGACGATGGTCATATAGCTGGAACATGTGGTTATTGGAAAACCGATGAGTGTGGTTTTAACTCTATTTTTCAATTATATTCATTACAATCTCCTCAAATAAAAACCACCCCTGAAAACCATACTTTTATATTACAACCACTTGATCCAACTAAAACAAATGTAGAATATGGTGATATGTTTTGGATTACAATGACCGGAACCTCTAATAGTTTTCATCTTTTAAATTGTGAAGGCGACAATGTATCTATTAGTAAAGTCAATAAAACTACATATCAAAATAATAGTAAAAAATATAATGGTTCATTGTTTGAAATAATATCACCAATTAAAACTACTGGACAAGTAATGAAAAATGATAGATTTTATTTAAAATTAAAAAATGGAAAATATATTGGTAAGGGGGAATTTATTAGTGAATATACTAATAAAAAAATGGGAATAAATGTTAATCGAAATGAAGAAAAGACTTCTTCTTTGATATCTGACAGAATAGAGCAAAAAACAGCACCAGTGCGACATTCTGAAACGGATAAACATGGGAAAAAATGTAATATAACACGATTGAAAATTAAATATGGAATTTCGACTGTCACCGATTATAGTATTACAAATAATGTATGGAGTTTAATTGAAGTTATAGAACCATTAACAACAATTAATAATGATTATTTTAATAAAGACTTACGAAAAACCAAAAAAATAGAAGACGCCAAACAAATACAGATTCCACAGTCTTATTTTGGATTACAAGAAGGAGGGGCACCTATAATATTAAAAAATATAACTCAAGACTTCTATGATGTAACACATATATCAAATTTTGTTGATAGTGATTTTAATTATAATGAATTTGAGTTATCATTTAGCATAAATCGAGTAACAAAAATGATAACCGACTTGGATGGTGGAATATTAACAATGGGAACAAATAATGCAAATTATCATAATTTATTTATATATTTGAAAAAGACTGAATTAATAGTAGGATTAATGGGTTATAATACACATATATCAATAAATTTAAATGAAATAAATGATTCAGTTTCTATGTATTTTATATTTACATATAAAAATCCGTATTTAAATGTATATGTTACCGCAACTAATAAAGATAATATTATTAAAAAGGGATATTTAGATTTCTTAGGTAATCTATCAGATAAAGCAAATTCTGATTTTAGATTGTTTTTACATCCATTTTTAAATTCATGGTGTTCAATAGGAACTGTAGATTTTGTTAAAGTTACAGAGAATACTGGTCCTAATTTACTTTCTGCGTCTGGAATATTAAATTCAGAAGAAACTACAATGCAAAATCTAATAATAAGTCATATAAAAAGAAAAAAAAAGGAAATACATAATCAAGCAAACTTGGGATCAGGGACTAAAAATTATGCAGTACAACATAATATTAAAAATATTATAGCATTTTATTTAAAATTCATATCCGGTAGTGAAGGTTCTGGTAAATTAATTAGAATGATTACACAAAATAATGACATGTTGGAACTTATGAAATTTACCCTTGAAGAGAGTGATACCCCCGAAGAGGATGATAGCCCCGAAGGCGGTGATAGTCTTGAGGGTGGTAATACATATATCATGTTATCATTACATAAAAATAGTGTTATTACAGACTTAATAAAAATAAAATATAATAAAATAATAGATACTTGTTATATAGAATTAATACCTTATATGGATTTACATTTATTCTGTATATATTTGAATAATGATTTTTATAGATATGTAATTGATTTATCTAAATTACGAGAACATGAATCTTACCTTAAAGATATATCAATTAATGAATCGGATATTGCATTAATAGATGAGGTTAAAATATATACAGAAGAATTTAAATTTATAAGTGGGCAACGGATAGTAAAATTAAATCCTACTATAAGGAATAAAAAAGGCGTATTGGGAATAGATTTTGAAACAAATACAAAAATAGAATATATAAAACCACTAAGTAATAATAATATAATTTATTCATTAAGTATAAGAAATCCATTTGAAGATCCCACAAATATGTGGAAAAATATACTTACATTAGATTTAAATAAAGAGAATAAATTTAGATTTAAAGATGAAAATATTATTATAAATGATAATAGAATTTCTAATAAATATAAATTAGAACTTACAACAAACAAATATTCTTTGTTTCCACGTTATATATTAAAACAAATCAATGGTAATTTTATAATAAGTGGAAAAGCAAATAAAACAAAAATGTTAAATTATGTAGATGATATAGACCAAGGTAAAGGGAAAGGGAAAATAAAATTAGACGACATTGGTAATACAAAATGGATAGTAGAATATATTATTAAAAATAACTTCGAAATTAAAACAATAATTGAAGTTGGGTCGGATCCGACGGAACGGGTTTTTTTCAAAGAATCTGATTTTACTATCAAATATTTTATTATAGAAGGACATACAACAGTGAAAGATGCATTCTATATTGCATATGAGAAAAACAAAACAAAAAAATATATATATTATGATGAAGGAACTGAAGGAACTGATAGCGGTGGATTAAAATCAAAATCTGATAAACAAAATTGTGAATTTAAAATGAAACCATTTAATCCATTAACAATTACAGATTCGTTAGACGATATTATAGAGTTGTATGGAATAGAGAATCCTTTTCCTAAATTATATCTTGATAATAATAATATAGAAAAATCAACCCAACCTTGTTCTTATGTACATTCTGAAGAAAATATTATATTTTCTCATTTACCAAGTAAAATAATTACAATGGATAAAAAAGATGATACTTTTGATATGAAAATACAAAAAGAAAAAGAGGAAGAAGAAAAAGACGAAGTACCAAACTGTGAGGGAGCTGGTATTTTATGTGATATAATAAAAGGTAATATGTATGAAAATGAGAATAACAAATTAGTAAATAAAATATATAATTTCTGTTCAAATAATTTAGAACATTATGAAAATAAGTTGTATTCATATAAATATGATAGAGACCGTTATTATTACCAAGAAAATAATGATAATAATTATAATAATAAGGAAAGAGTAACATTGAAAGAATTATCTGAATTAGAATTAAAACAAGCACTAAGTATTAAGAGATTAAGAGATGGGGTAGATTTAATAAATGTAAAAAATAATCTAAAATTAAATAATGTACAATTTGGCGACATTTATAATATATATTCAAATGACATTAAAAAGTTTAAAATAGATTGGGGAACAAGTGCATTTAAATCAGGTGTATTGATACATCTCGAGGGAGGGGTAAGGGTAGGTGTAGACAAAACAACAGAAACTACTAATATAAAAACATTAAAAATTATTGAAACAGTATTTAATGATAAATCTATGAAACCCTATATGGATAATATGAAAACCAATCTAAAGGAGAAATTTAAAAAAACCTTAAAAGAAATAAAAAAAGATAAAAAATTTTTTCTACTTTCATTATGGGGTGAAAAAGCAAAACCCTTAGTCCCTTGTCCGACGGAAGATTACGATTATAGTAATAAAGCACCAAAATCTTGTTGCGATGAAGAAGATAAATGTGATGTAATAGATTTAGTAACTTACAAACCACCCGTATGTGCACCTATAACAATAGATAGTGTAAAAAAAAGAATAACTACCTCAAAAGACAGGATTTTGATGTATATTAATAAATTAATTAAGAGTTATGGTAACAGCCCACAATATATAGATTTAAAAATGTGGCCTAATTTATATGATTTTATATATGATAATTATACTGATGATGAAATAAGGAATACAAAAGGAGTATTAACTTACTTATTTTGGTCGCATTATATTACAGGGTTGATCAAAATTCAACGCAAAAATATGAAGAGTTGGAGGTCGATAATGATAAAACGTTCTAAACGGAGGACTTTTGGAGGAGGAAACAAAAAAAGAATTCAAGAGGCGTTGGGGTTTGCAAAACAATTAAGTACCCTTGAAGAAGGTGCGCTATATTTGAAGAATAACACGAATTATACTGTATTATCTAAGTCTAATCACAAGGACATATTACATAAGTTGAAAATTGCAACTATGACTTTAAAGAAGGTAGTGTTGGCAAAACTGTCGAGTGCTGGACCAGAAGAGACCAAACTTCTGCTCAGCACAAAAGTAAACATATTTAATTTTTCTAAAAAATTAAAAATGATTGAGAATGTCGAAAAAAAAAATACTTCAATAAATGGCGGGGACAGTACTCCTGTTATATCAAGTTTCTATAAAAAATATACAAAAAACCCAGACAAATTTATCGAAAAAATAGTAAATGAAATAATTGAAATGGAAGATAATAGAATTGATGAAGAGGATACGGGTTATGAAACTTTATTAGATTTATATGTTGACAAAATGGTACCTATAGTAGAATATCAGAAAAATACTCCACCACTCTCGAATTCTTGGAAATTAGAATGGGGTGGATTTTATGATTCAGAAACAACAGAATTTCAATTATATAATATAAATGAGGGCAAATATTTAGTTTTCGATAACAAAAATGGAGTTGATTCAGTAGTGTGGAGTGATGTACTTAAATGGGGGGCGGGGTGGAAAATAAAACCTAGTAGCGATGTAGATGTATCAGAAACTGCGGAAGAGATTTACAAAAAAAAAACAAAATTCAATACGGATATTAAAAAACAAATATATAGTGAATTGAGAAATACCTATTTTCAAGAAATTATAAGTGATATAATTACTAAAACAAATTCAGATACAAAAACAGCTGAAGTTGAACACGCTAAAAATTTTGAAAAACAAATAGATGATAATAGAAAAAAAGATATAATATCATTAAATACAAACGCATGGTTATTTAGTCCAAATATTGGGAAAAATGGTAGCTATTTAATTCCAACACCTAATGATAAAAAAATAGAACAGAACTGGATGGATTTTGGGGGGAGACCATTTGATAAATATAAGTTTAAATTTATGAGTTGGGGAGAAAACGGAGCCGTATCAGATAAAGTATTTGATAATACCAATTCAACCATAGTAATTTCACGAACAAGAAAAAGTCAAGATGAATATTTAAAAAATAAATTAAATCCTAGTACAAATGCATTTGAATGGACTACGACATGGAGTAACGATCTAAAATGGACTTTAGAATGGGACACAAAATTAGAAATAAATCTAAATACAATTGAAGTGCCACAACCTCTACCAGGAGAAACTGAGATATTATCTAGATATAAATTAATAGAAAATAAACAGGCTACAATAACTGTAGGAAAAAGAATTACCGAATTAAATGGCATTTCATGGGTAAATGAATTTATGGCAGTGTCGGATGCTGAGGATAAACAGAAATATGGTTGCATTGATTATAGTTGGATTTCCGAGGAAAATGGTAAAGCTGTATATTATGATGATGATTATTCAACTCAGGGTACTAAAAATACGGTAACGCGTGCCTGGTGTGTTTTAGATAGAGAAAGAAGTGTAACTGAACAATATTTTGCAGTTACAAAATTAAGATATGAATTAAATTATGCCAAAAACTATAATTATTCTAAATGTACAAGGAGCTCATGGGGGCGTTGTAGAAGAAGGAGCTACTATAATTGGGCGAATCATGGCTCATTTCAGGGGATGTTAATATGGAAAGGAAATATACAAAATAATCCTGCGCCTACAAGTTGGGATACCCGAAGAGAAGATATGTTGAAAGAACTTGATTCAACTGCGGGAGAATGTATTATAAAAAAAAATAAACCAATGTTTGTTTATTTAAAATCTCCTAGACTAGGATATTTAAGATCAAATAATATTGGAATTCCTAAATTCTCTAAATCTAAACCAAAATCTCATATAAATGGGTGGTATTTGTTAATGAAATATAAAACACAAAAACCACAATGGTTAATAGACAATAAAAATTTAATAAACACTTACCCTAATAATTCTATATTAATTAAAAAAAATGTATATTGTGACCATGCGGGGTCGCTATTTAAAAAAGGAGCAGATAAGTATGGTCACACATTAGAAGAGTGTGCCGATGCCGTACGAGAATGGCAACTTACAAATGGGGAAGAGTTCAAATGGTTTCAGTATAGAGCGGGACCTAAAAATACATGGAGTGGTAAACATAGGTGTTATGCTTCAAAAACAAAAACTGGTTGTATTAATGAGCTTGGGCGGTCTGGTTTAAAAATAGATACGGGACACAATGGCAAGGGGTCTGAATTTAGTTTTTATAAATTAGATGACAATTATTAAACTAATAAAATATATAAATTTAAAATTGATTTTTTTTATTTTATAAGTTTATAAAATGCATATTTATTTAAATGCTTCAGAAATTGCTGGGTTAATTAATAAAAATAAATATAATCCTCAGGAGGATGTCATTTATGATATTTTATGTAGGATAAAAAAAGAAAAAAATAAATCAGATAATAATAAATTAGAAGTCATTAATAAAGAAGATTTAATAGCATTATTACAATTTTTCCAGAAATCTCAACTTATAGATGCCGCTACGTGTATTCAATACAAAGATGCTATAAAGAATAATAAAACAAATGATATAACTGAAATTTCTAAATCTGTTTTAAAAAAAGTCTCTGAAAAATCTGTACAAACTCAATGTACGGGTATGTCTAAAACACTTCAAACTAATATAGAAGATAATTTGAAAAAAGTAATGAAAAATAAGAACATAGATAAAGTAAATGAATATTTAACTGGACATATTAATAAAACTCGAGGAATTGTAAATGAAAATAAAATTATAAAAAAATATGAGAAAAAAAATAATACTAAGATTAGTGATACTAATTCAAAATTATATAAAATGAAATTATTTGATATTGAACCACATTCTATATATATTTGTGGTAAAATTGATGGAATTGAAAATAATTCTTTAATAGAAATTAAGAATAGACGTAATCGTTTATTTGAATTTGTACCATTATATGAAAAAATACAAACAGAAATTTATTTTCGTTTAACTAATCTTACTCATGGAAAACTTATTCAAAATTATAATGATACACAATCCAGTTTTGAAATTGAAGCATCCGACGAATTATGGAAAACTATTCTATCTG
>Ga0302136_1001196_pt1 | contig 12022 bp, 9 predicted proteins | sample CBN3_20m_MG_FD_203116 | JGI IMG/M metagenome (GOLD analysis project Ga0302136, IMG submission 203116) | Marine microbial communities from Western Arctic Ocean, Canada - CBN3_20m | ecosystem: Environmental > Aquatic > Marine > Oceanic | place: Canada: Western Arctic Ocean | collected 2017-09-15
TTTTGCTGCCTTTGCTCCCAATGTGGCCACAGCACCTTTACTGGCGGCGGGGGCGATTGCCCTGCTGACTGTGGCGGTGAATTTCGTGGTGGACTGGATGCTGCACAAATCTTCGGGGTTGAAGGAATAAGGGCATGACACAACAGCTTCTTAAAATACGTGGTCTGAAGATTGAAGGCAAATCAGATGAAATCTGGAACCCGATTGTAAACGGGATAGATCTTGATCTGAAAAAAGGTGAAGTACTTGGGTTGATTGGCGAATCTGGGGCTGGTAAATCTACAGTTGGGTTGGCCGCTATGGGGTTTACCCGAGATGGCTGTCGGATCTCTGGCGGATTGGTTGAGTTTGCTGGGATTGATCTGGTTACAGCTTCGGCTGCAGTAAAGCGCGGCATGCTTGGAAAAAGAATCGCATATGTGGCGCAATCTGCTGCTGCTAGCTTTAATCCAGCTCACCGATTGATGGACCAACACACCGAAGCGCCCACTCAACATGGGTTGCAGTTGAAGGCCGATAGCGAATTGGATGGAATTGAGCTGTACCGTCGCCTGCGTTTGCCAGACCCAGACAACATTGGGTTTCGCTATCCGCACCAAGTGTCTGGTGGGCAATTGCAGCGTGCGATGACCGCTATGGCGATGTCGTGCCGACCAGATTTGATCATATTTGATGAACCAACAACCGCGCTGGACGTGACAACTCAAATTGAAGTTCTGGCAGCTATCCGTGATATTGTTGAACAATTTGACACCGCTGCAATTTATATCACCCATGATCTTGCAGTTGTTGCGCAGATGGCGGATAGAATTAAAGTGCTCCTGCGCGGTGATGAGGTAGAAGAGGCCGACACCAGGAATATGTTATCAGACCCTAAGGAAGATTACACCAAATCACTTTGGGCCGTGCGGTCATTCCAAAGACCCTCAAAACCTGCAGTTCTTAAAGGCGTCACGCCAATTGTGTCACTAAAAAATGTATCTGCGGCTTATGGGAAATCCCCCGTTTTGTTTGATGTGGATTTTGAGATTCATGCTGGGCGTACGGTTGCTGTGGTGGGCGAATCTGGCTCTGGAAAATCGACGGCGGCCCGCTGCATCACTGGACTTTTGCCGCCAAAGCAGGGCCATATCGAGTTCAATGGCGAAGCATTGCCGTTAGATTACCGCAAGCGCAGCAAGGATCAATTGCGCCAGGCGCAGATGATTTATCAAATGGCGGATACGGCGTTAAACCCGCGCAGCCGTATTGGAGACATTATTGGCAGGCCGGTTCAATTTTATTCTGGGCTTACAGGACCAGCAAAGCGGAAGCGGGTTGAGGAGCTCTTAGTTCAAATTGAAATGGAGCCGAGCCAATATATCGACCGTTTGCCGGGGGAACTTTCAGGTGGCCAAAAGCAACGCATTGGTATTGCGCGCGCTTTGGCCGCTGAACCGCAGTTTATCATTTGTGATGAGGTTACGTCCGCGTTGGATCAGCTTGTGGCTGAGGGCATTTTGAAGCTTTTGGCGCAGCTGCAGGATGACCTAGGCCTATCTTACATGTTTATCACCCATGACTTGGCGACTGTACGCGCTATTAGTGATGAAGTTGTGGTTATGAAAGACGGCCGTGTGGTGGAGCAGGGGCCAAAAGCTGAAATGTTCCAGCCACCGCATCATCCATATACTGATCTTTTACTGTCATCTGTACCCGAAATGGACCCAGATTGGCTCACAAACCTGCTTAAAATACGCGGAGTTGATAACATCGGTGACGCGGCTATCCAGAAGATGTAGTATCGAATCACCCCCCCTGTGTATCAGAGGGTGCAGGGAAACCTGCCAATAATGACGTTTAAAAAGGGAGAAAAAAATGTCAAAACTAAGTAGACGTGGTCTTTTAAAGAGTGGCGCTGCAGCGGGCATTATTGCAGCGACTGGTCTTCCAGCCAAAGCTGCTGCAAAACGTGGAGGCACACTGCGCCTCGGCCTATCCGGAGCTAATACATCTGATAGCTGGGATGGCCGAACACATTCTGATCATTTCATGATCCACATGGGTCATGGCACAGTATTTGATTGCTTGACTGAAATATCAGCTTCAGGTGAATTAATTGGTGAATTGGCGGAAAGCTGGGAGGCCTCTGCCGATGCGAAAACTTGGACGTTTAACCTGCGCAAAGGCGTTAAATTTCATAACGGAAAATCGTTTGGCGCAGATGATGTCATTGAGTCTTTGAATATGCACACAGCGGAAGGAGCAAAATCTGCTGCCAAGCCTATTGTTGCTGCAATTTCTGAAATGAAAAAGTTAGGTGAGCACCAGGTCCAGTTTGTTTTGGAGGCTGGAAATGCCGACTTCCCATTCTTGATGTCAGATTATCACATCCTGATGTTCCCGGCGGGCATGGTGGAAGAAGCAATTGCAAAAGGTATTGGCACGGGCCTTTATCGAGTGGTCAGCTTTGACCCTGGTGTACGCTGCGTTTTGACCCGCGTGGATAGCCACTATAAAGATGGGCGGGCCGGCTGGTTTAACGATATCGAAGCTATTGCGATCAACGACTCATCTGCACGGATGAATGCTTTGATGACTGGACAGGTCGATGCGGTGTCCAAAGTGGATTATAAAACAGAGCCTTTGATGCGCGCCAATCCAAATGTGAACATTTTTGAGATGACGGGTAATATGCAATACACCTTCCCAATGTTGACAAATCAAGCGCCATTCGGGGACATCAATGTTCGTAAGGCGCTGAAGTACAGTATTGACCGCCAAGAGATGGTGGACAAAATTCTACAAGGCCATGGCGCGACTGGTAACGATCATCCTATTGGCCCAGCGAACCAATATCTTGCTAAAGATATTCCACAGATCGAATTGGATATCGATAAAGCTAAATTCCACCTGAAAGCGGCGGGTTTAACGGAACTGAACTTGGACATGTCGGTATCTGATGCAGCCTTTAATGGGGCGGTTGATGCGGGACAACTCTATCAAGCCTCTGCAAAAGCAGCCGGGATTAATATCAATGTGGTGCAGGAACCTTCTGATGGTTATTGGTCAAATGTCTGGCTGAAAAAAGGTTGGTGTGCGTGCTATTGGTCTGGCCGTGTAACAGAAGATTGGATGTTCTCGACCAGCTGGGCAACCGGTGTTCCATGGAATGATTCTCATTGGGAAAATGCTCGATTCCAGGAGCTTCTGCTCAGTGCGCGTGGCGAGCTTGATAGCGACAAACGCCGTGAGCAATATGGAGAAATGCAGATGTTAGCTTCGGCTGAAGGCGGAGTAATCATTCCGATGTTTGCCAACTTTGTTGATGCAGCCTCATCGAAGCTAGCCCACGGTCCGGACATTGGGAATGTTTGGATGATGGATTCTAGCCGCCTTACAGAGCGTTGGTGGTTTGCATAGTCCTATATTGGGCTTCTTAAATTTAAGGCCCCGGTTTTCCGGGGCCTTTTTTAGTTGGGTCAAAGTTTAGGTTAAAGAAACATTTTTTTATCTGGGATTGAAACTTCCCAAAAAAATCTGTAACTGAACATCAATAGCGGCGCATTGGCTTCCACCCCCAAGGCTCCACCGGAAAATAGCACGGGCCGCGCGCCCGTTTTTTTGTGCCTGAAAGGTACCTATGACAGATCTGATTGCAAAAGCAGCGATGGACCAACGCCTGTTCAAAACCCTGAATCCAATGATTGAGGGTTTGGGGTATGAGATTGTGCGGTTACGTCTGATGACAGGCAATACGCCTATCCTGCAAATCATGGCACAAAAGCCTGATGGCACCATGGAAGTTGATGGTTGCGCTGAGATCAGTACAGCAGTTTCTGCTTTGATGGATGTCGAAGATCCTATTGTTGAGGCCTATACTCTTGAGGTATCGAGCCCTGGAATTGATCGGCCGCTCACGCGACTCAAAGATTTTGACCAATGGATTGGCTGCGCCGCCAAGGTTGAAACTGAACAGCTAGTCGATGGCCGTCGCCGTTTTAAGGGCGAAGTTGCAGGCACAGAAGGTGACGAAATACTGATCACCATCGACGAAGGCACGATAGGACTGAAATTTGACTGGCTTGCAGAAGCGAAGCTGATCTTAACGGATGATTTGATTCGCTCGGTCTTAAAGGGCCGGAAAGATGCGGGTCAGATTGATGAAACCCAATATGATGAAGTGCAAACCATCGTTGATGGAGAGGAAGACTAATGGCTATTACATCTGCTAACCAGCTTGAGCTGTTACAAACCGCCGAGGCTGTTGCTCGTGAAAAAATGATCGACCCAGGATTGGTGATTGAAGCAATGGAAGAATCCTTGGCACGTGCCGCCAAATCTCGCTACGGCGCTGAGATGGATATTCGTGTTTCCATTGACCGTAAAACCGGGCGGGCAACTTTCACCCGTGTTCGGACAGTTGTCACAGAAGAACTTCTGGAAAATTACCAAGCAGAATTTACTGTTGAGCAAGCAAAGCAGTATATGGAAAACCCTGAAGTTGGTCAGCAATTGGTGGAAGAAGTTCCTCCAGTCGAGATGGGTCGCATTGCAGCGCAAGCTGCAAAGCAGGTGATCTTGCAGAAAGTCCGCGAAGCTGAGCGGGACAGCCAATACGAAGAATTCAAAGACCGGGCCGGCACCATTATCAATGGTTTGGTTAAGCGCGAAGAATATGGCAATGTAATTGTTGATATCGGCCGCGGTGAAGCCGTGTTGCGCCGCAATGAGAAAATTGGTCGTGAAGGCTACCGCCCCAACGATCGTATACGGGTTTTCATCAAGGAAGTGCGGCGCGAACAGCGTGGCCCACAGATTTTCTTGTCACGGACCGCCCCAGAATTCATGGCTGAGCTATTTAAAATGGAAGTGCCAGAGATCTATGATGGCATCATCGAGATAAAAGCTGTGGCGCGGGATCCAGGTTCGCGTGCCAAAATCGCAGTGATTTCATATGACAGCTCAATTGACCCTGTTGGCGCCTGCGTTGGTATGCGCGGTAGCCGGGTTCAGGCTGTAGTTAATGAGCTGCAGGGCGAAAAAATTGATATCATCCCTTGGAATGAAGACCAGCCAACCTTTTTGGTGAATGCGCTGCAGCCTGCGGAAGTTACCAAAGTTGTTTTGGATGAGGAAGCTGGTAAAATTGTCGTTGTGGTGCCAGATGAGCAGCTGAGCCTAGCTATTGGCCGCCGGGGCCAAAACGTTCGCTTGGCCAGTCAGCTGACTAGCCTTGATATTGATATTATGACTGAAGAGGAAGAATCTAAACGGCGCCAGGCTGAATTTGAAGTGCGTACCAAGCTGTTTGTCGACAGCCTTGATCTTGATGAATTCTTTGCCCAGCTCTTGGTATCTGAAGGGTTTACGAGCCTCGAAGAGGTGGCTTATGTCGAAGTTGATGAGTTGCTGGTGATTGATGGTGTTGACGAGGCGACGGCGGGAGAGCTGCAAGCTCGTGCCCGTGATGTGATTGAAGCCGAAAACACCCGTGCAATGAAACGTGCACGAGAATTAGGCGTGGAAGATAGTTTGGTCAGCTTTGAGGGTTTAACTCCACAGATGATTGAAGCCTTGGCTGATGATGGCGTGAAAAACCTTGAGGATTTTGCTACTTGCGCTGACTGGGAGCTGGCTGGTGGCTGGACCACCGTCGATGGTGAGCGTGTGAAAGACGAAGGTGTACTTGAGAAGTTCGAGGTAGATTTGGCTGAAGCGCAAAATATGGTGATGACAGCACGGATTATGCTGGGTTGGGTTGATCCTGAAGAGTTGGTTGAAAATGTGGTTGAAGCTTCTGATGATGACACGGTTCAGGAGGACTAAATGAGTCGTGGTGGTACACATAATTCTGAAGATCTAGCCGAGCGTAAGTGTTTGGTTAGCCAGGAATCTGGTCCTAAAGCGGGTCTAATTCGCTTTGTGACCAGCCCAGATGGGGCGGTAGTACCTGATATCATGGGGAAATTACCAGGTCGAGGCTATTATGTGACCTCTGATTTGAACGTTCTGGAAGAGGCCGTAAAGCAAAAAGTTTTTTCTCGCGGTGCTAAGACTCAAGTTACAGTTCCTGAAAATCTCATCATAGAGATCGATCGGCAGTTGGCACGCCGTGTCGTAGATTTGGTATCCATTGCGCGCAAGGCTGGTCGAGCGGTAACGGGCTTTGAAAAGGTAAAGGGTTGGCTGGCCGAAGGCCGTGCCAAAATTTTACTTCAAGCCAGTGATGGATCTGAACGTGGAAAGGGTAAGCTATGGACACCCGAGGGCGGTAGATTTTTTGGTTGTTTGACTGCGCAGGAATTAGGTTTGGCATTTGGGCGTGGGCATGCGATACACTGCGCACTCTCGGGTGGCAAACTCAGCGAACGTGTAGTACAGGAGGCCGCAAGATTGCGCGGATTACGAGAAGCCACTAAAGTGGCATAGGGCATTTGCCCTCTGAAAAGGACGATAGAGCTTTATGAGCGACGACGGGAAAAAGACATTGGGTTTGCTGGGCGGACCACGTTCGGGAAGTGTGAAACAAAGTTTCAGCCATGGCCGAACTAAGAATGTTGTAGTGGAAACTAAACGTAAACGTGTCGTTGTGCCAAAACCAGGTGCAGCTAAACCCGCAGCACCTGGTGCTGTGCGTGGCAGTGATCCTGCGCGGCGCCCTGCTGGGATTTCAGATTTAGAAATGGACCGCCGTCTGAAGGCTGTTCAAGCTGCAAAAGCACGCGAAACGGAAGATACAGAGCGCCGCGCTGAAGAAGAGCTCAGCCGTGAGGTTGAGCGCAAGCAGCGTCGTGAAGAAAATGAAGCCAAAGAGCTTGAGCTGCGTGAGCGTGAAGTGCGTGCCAAAGCTAAAGTAGAAGCCGAAGCAGCCAAAGCCCGTGAAGCTGAGGCCGCCGCAATCGTTGCCGCTGCTCCTCCGCCAACGCCTGAAGAGCGCGCTGCAAAGTCTGGTGTTCTGCGCAACAAGGTTGCGGAGCCACCACGTCGTGAAGAACCTGCACGTCCAAATCGCAATAAAGGCCGTGAGGACAATCGTCGCTCTGGTAAACTTACAGTAAATCAAGCGAGCACAGGTGGTGATGGTCGACATCGTTCGATGGCTTCGATGAAACGAAAGCAGGAGCGGGCACGTCAAAAGGCTATGGGCGGAGCAGTTGAGCGCGAAAAAGTTGTGCGAGATGTGCAGGTGCCTGATGGTATTATGGTACAAGAGCTGGCTAACCGAATGGCAGAACGAGTAGCTGATGTTGTGAAGTCATTAATGCAGATGGGCATGATGGTGACACAAAACCAGACAATAGATCAAGATACTGCTGAATTGATTGTCGAAGAATTCGGCCATAAAATGGTCCGCGTTTCAGATGCTGATGTTGAAGATGTTATTGACCAAGTTATTGATAATCCTAAAGACTTGATGCCACGCGCACCAATCATTACTGTGATGGGTCACGTTGACCACGGTAAAACGTCGATTTTGGATGCGATCCGGAATGCGCGAGTTGTTTCTGGTGAAGCAGGTGGAATTACGCAACACATCGGTGCTTATCAAGTTGAACAAAACGGTGGATTGCTTACCTTCTTGGACACTCCAGGCCACGCGGCCTTTACATCCATGCGGTCTCGTGGTGCACAGGTTACAGATATCGTGATCTTGGTTGTGGCAGCAGATGATGCGGTTATGCCGCAAACTATTGAGGCGATTGCCCACGCCAAAGCGGCTAAGGTGCCAATGATTGTGGCGATTAACAAAATGGATCGTCCTGCGGCTGATGCCCAAAAGGTGCGTACTGATTTGCTGCAACATGAAGTTATTGTTGAGCAAATGTCGGGTGAAGTTCAGGATGTTGAAGTTTCGGCTTCCACAGGTCAAGGACTGGATCTTTTGCTAGAATCGATTGCTTTGCAATCTGAAATTTTGGAACTTAAAGCCAACCCTAATCGCGCTGCATCTGGTGCTGTGATTGAGGCCCAACTTGATATTGGCCGCGGTCCAGTTGCAACTGTTTTAGTTCAAAACGGTACTTTGAAACTTGGCGATATCTTTGTTGTGGGTGAGCAGTGGGGTAAGGTTCGTGCATTGATCAATGATGCCGGCGCTAGAATTCAAACTGCCGGTCCTTCGACTCCTGTTGAGGTGTTAGGCTTGAATGGTACGCCGGAAGCTGGTGACGTTATCAACGTGGTTGATACTGAAGCGCAAGCGAGAGAGATTGCAGAATACCGTGCACAAGCTGCTAAAGATAAACGTGCTGCCGCTGGTGCTGCGACAACGTTGGAACAATTGATGGCTAACGCAAAGGCTAACGAAGACGTAAGTGAGTTACCTATTATATTGAAGGCTGACGTCCAAGGTTCGGCTGAGGCGATCGTTCAAGCCATGGCCAAGATTGGGAATGACGAAGTACGGGTGCGTGTTCTGCATTCTGGTGTTGGTGCGATTACAGAAACAGACATTGGTTTGGCCGAGGCATCTGGTGCCCCAGTCTTTGGCTTTAACGTTCGCGCTAATACATCGGCTCGCAACACGGCTAACCAGAAAGGCGTTGAGATTCGCTATTATTCCGTGATTTATGATCTAGTTGATGATGTAAAAGCCGCTGCGTCTGGTTTGCTGAGTGCGGAAATTCGTGAAACATTCATTGGTTACGCGAATATTAAAGAGGTATTTAAAGTGACTGGTGTTGGTAAGGTTGCCGGTTGTCTTGTAACGGAAGGGGTGGCACGCCGGTCTGCTGGGGTGCGTTTGCTCCGTGAGAATGTTGTGGTCCATGAGGGTACCTTAAAAACACTAAAACGTTTCAAAGATGAAGTTTCTGATGTGCAATCAGGTCAAGAATGTGGAATGGCGTTTGAAAACTATGATGATATTCGTCCAAATGACGTGATCGAAATCTTTGAACGTGAAGAAGTTGAACGCAATTTGGCCTAAGCCTGTTTTATCTGCTATATTATAGTAACTCTTGGTTGCCGCTTATAGCCAATCATATAATATTGGGACGAGTGGTACATCCGCCGCAGGCATTTCGTATGCTCGTAGGTCCTGCTTCCTGACCCATTTAAGGGTTTGGTTCTCGTGTGGACGTGGGACGCCCTCCCATTTGCGGCAGGCAAATAGTGGCATCAACAAATGAAAGTCGTCATAGGCGTGGCTCGCGAAGGTCAGCGGCGCAAGGCAACTTTTCCAAGTATTAATTCCCAACTCTTCTTGAAGTTCCCGGATTAAAGCTGTTTCTGGAGTTTCGCCTGTCTCAACCTTACCGCCGGGAAATTCCCAAAGGCCGGCCATTGATTTGCCTTTAGGCCGCTGTGCCAGTAGCACGCGGCCATCTTGGTCAATTAGCGCAACAGCTGCGACCAGTATAGTTTTCATGAGCGGTAATCCGCGTTTATTTCAACATACTGGTGGGTCAGATCGCAGGTCCAAACTGTGGTGATGGCATTACCTATCCTTAGATCCACACGAATAACTAAGTCGTTTTTTTTCATATAAGTAGCGCCTTTTTTTTCGGTATAGCTTTTAGAAACCCAACCTTTTTCAGCCACCAAATGTGGCCCAAACCAGATGGAAAGGCGATCACGATCCGCTTGTGCCCCAGACTTTCCAATGGCCATTACGATCCGACCCCAATTTGGATCTTCACCAGCGATGGCTGTTTTTACTAGGGGTGAGTTGGCAATCGACATTGCAACTTTGCGCGCGTCACTGTCTGAGGCGGCACCTGTGACCTCCACGGCAACAAATTTTGTCGCACCTTCTCCATCTTTAACTACCTGATGGGCTAAATCCAACATCACATGCGCCAGCGCCTTTTTGAAATCTTCATTTTTGGTAACGTCCACTCCAGAAGTACCTGTCGCGGCGCAGATCACGGCGTCAGAGGTTGAGGTGTCGCTATCAACTGTAATGCAGTTGAAGCTTCTATCGGTTAAATCTGTGAGTAGGTTCTGAAGTTCTGATTGTAAAATTTTTGCATCTGTAAAAATATAAACCAACATTGTAGCCATATCTGGAGCAATCATTCCAGAACCTTTGGCGATCCCGCTAATTTTTACGGTTTTACCAGAGACCTCCACTGAAGCTGTAGATCCCTTTGTGAAAGTGTCAGTAGTCATAATCGCCTTTGCTGCATCTTCAATTGTGTTGTTATGCAAAGACCTGGTCAAACTACCAATACATTTGGTGATCTTATCGTCTGGTAGAATCTCGCCGATCACGCCTGTTGAAGATGTGAAGACAGCACTGACCGGCAAGCCAAGACCTGCTGCAACGGCGGCACAGATTCGATTGACTGATTTTTGACCCGCTACGCCAGTAAAAGCATTAGCATTGCCTGAGTTGACTAAGATCGCAGCGCCACGTGAGGTATCTCCGCCAATCTTGGATTGGCAGTCCAGCACACAGGCAGCGCGAGTGGCGGACCGTGTGAACACCCCTGCAACGGTTGAACCTGCGGCAATCGACGCAAGCATAACATCTGTGCGGGCACGATATTTTATACCTACTGCGGCCGTTGCAAATTTCACCCCGTCGATGATTGGAAGCTTAGGAAAGGAATTAGGGGCTAGAGGCGACTTTTTTATCATTTGGAAGTAAAATCCAATGTTGACAGGATAGAAGGATTAATTTCCTCAGTTGGCATCACAACATCAGCATTTGCCATTAACCCACGTAGATGTGCTTCAACGGCCGCATTTTGGATTTCAACTTCAATTTCCCCACGTACATCTTCAAAGGATGGTGGAGATGTCTCGCGACGGTCGTTTAAAAAAATTAAATGATAGCCAAACTGCGTTTTCACAGGGCCTGTGTATGTGCCCGCTTCCATACCCATAACGGCGGATTCAAACGGTGCAACCATTTGGCCCTTACCAAACCAACCTAGATCTCCGCCACTTGGAGCTGAGGGACCAGTGGAATGTTCAATCGCTAAGTCACCAAAATTGGTGCCGCCATCTAGCAACGCCAGGAGATCTTTTGCTCTTTGTTCTGTTTCAACTAAAATATGAGAAGCTTTATATTCCTGTTCGCTTGAGTCAGCTGGATATTTGGCGGCATATTTATTTTTTAAGATATCTTCTGTAACGGAATTGGTGCGAAGATCGTTGATTACAACGGAGGACAGAAGGTTGCGGCGCTGGTTCTGCATGGCAATGGCCAACCAGCTAGGATCTTCAGTTATTGAACTGGCCAACAGCTCTTGTTGCAGTAATTGATCTATAATGCCGTTGAACAATACACTGTCCTCAAGAGATTCATACTGCTCTGGTAGCTGGCGTTTCACGTCAAGCATGTGCGCTATGGTAATTTCTGTGCCAGCAACTGTGGCAACCACTGTGCTGATATTTATCTCCTCGGCGGCTAGCGAAGATGAAAATATTATTGCGAACGCCATTCCATGCAAAATAGAGTGTGATTTTACCATTGTTTCATCCTTTGTTACGCGGGGAATAGCCCCCGCCGTTGACACTGTAATGCAGTGCCCATACATCGATTAGGCGGCCATGAGGGCATAGCGGGTTCGGTGTATACGCCTTTCACTTTTAATAAGCTGAGGCGGCGCAGTGGGCAAGCAGATCCTTTATATGATTTGAATAACCATGTGGAGCGGATATGCTGGGTTTAGGAATATTTGCCAAAAAAGTTTTTGGCACACCAAATGATCGTAAGATCAAAGCCACCCGACCTTTGGTCGATCAAATCAATGCACTTGAAGTAGAATTTGAAACCTTAAGTGACGAAGCGCTGATCATAAAAACTAAGGATCTTGGAGATCGTGCCAAGGCAGGTGAGACCCTAGAAAGCCTATTGCCTGAAGCCTTCGCCAATTGCCGGGAAGCCGCAAAGCGCGCATTGGGCCTTAGAGCCTTTGATGTGCAGCTCATGGGTGGAGTCTTTTTGCATCAAGGTAATATTGCTGAGATGAAAACGGGGGAAGGTAAAACTTTGGTTGCTACCTTCCCAGCCTATTTAAACGCGCTGACTGGCAAGGGTGTCCATATCGTAACGGTTAACGATTATCTCGCGCGCCGTGATTCAGAT